>Ga0056128_1000417_pt1 | contig 37498 bp, 19 predicted proteins | sample WorMetLIZISLAND2_FD_71113 | JGI IMG/M metagenome (GOLD analysis project Ga0056128, IMG submission 71113) | Marine gutless worms symbiont microbial communities from Max Planck institute for Marine Microbiology, Germany - Olavius geniculatus... ...
CGTTTACGCGCCATAAATTTCTGCTTGTAACAGTGAAAGAATAATTAAAATCGGTGCTGAATTACCGAAGTTATCCCAAAAATAAAACTGGGTATCCGTTTTTTGGAACACCCTGTAGAGGCTTGTTTTCTCGTATGTGACTAATGTAGACCTACAGTTAGTTTGGTTTCTATTTTGTTTTTCTGGCTTTTATTACTTGGTTGCTTTATCCTTGTTGTTTTGCTATCATGACTGTCATGTTTTTTAGTTATTATTTTATTGTGGGATTTGCACGGTATAGTAGACTATGTTAGGTCCATGGATGCAAAAAAGTTTTTACGTTTTTTTCATTCTTGTCACGTTTTTATGTTTTTAACTTTTTTTCTGAACGTTTATTATATTTTTTTAAAAAACGTTCCTGAAAATTTCACCAATAAATTTGAGATGCGAAACGAAAAGTGGTGGTAGTTTACTTAGGTCATCTGGTGATACTTGATTTTTTCATAGTTGAATTGAAATTGAATAAGTTCTCTTGTTTTAGTTTCAGTCATTCTGCACTTCAGCATTTTTTCTCTCTTTATTTCCACTTACACTGCACCTGCAACATTAGGCATTTAGGCAAAAGGATAAACAAATTAAAGCTAACGATTTTTTATTAAGCGTTTTAGACGTTTTTATTCTTGCCGTTTTTTAACGTTTTTTGACGTTTTTTTCTGGAACGTTTTTTTACATCTATGGCTTGTTTGTTTTAGCTTTCCTCTCAGTGACTGTAGCTTTTGTTCCTGAAAAAAAATATCAACATTGTTCTGTGCAATACCCCAAAACACTTTTGTGCGCTACAAATTCTGTTTAAGTTTCTTGTTTCTATTTGACAAAACTATAATTCCAAAGTTCATAGGTAAAAGTACTGTCTGCAATCATCCACCAAGGACAATTCAGCCTGGCCATCCCTCCAGGATTATGCAATAAGTACCAACGAAAACTGAGGCGTAAACGGACACAGCGCGCGATGCACTAGCTCTCCATTTGTGGTCTAGCAGTGTAAACTGGGGCATGGCTGACGGCTAAGGAAACGGAGATCAACGCCGCACTATGCGCCCTGTGACTTCTGAAATGTTTTTTACGTAGGCCTATTCAAAATAAAATCATCTCAAACGGTATCTGAATAAATATTGAATAGCAATAAAAAACAGTCGCGACACCAACTGTAAACTCTACATGCAGGCAAGTATGTATAAAGCGACACAACATCACCGATACAATATTAAAACTACAAACGTTCTATCGTGTGCATTACTTAGTAGGCCTACAGCTAACCAGAGTGCGTTCACAATGCACAGGCCGCTACAGACCTTGCCATGCCACAAACGTATCGCAGTCTAACAAAAAAAACGCCAACGGCCTAGAACTGAGTAAAATAAAATAATCAAGCGATAAATGTTGAACAGGCTGACGCTGACATAATTCTAAGCTTCAGCAATACTGTAAAATGAAATTTCTCTATGATCTGAACACACATAAACGACTGCTCCAAGAATCGGCTGCACGACAGTTAGCCCCGGACTTCCGCATGTGGGGCCTTCAATAACGGAGGACGCCCATATTGAAATAAAAAAGGCGGCAAAACACGTATTTACCATGTGTGCCATCAAGCATTAAAGCATATTTTCAGTCAATTTTCTCAATAAAAAAAATCTAAATACAATGTAATGTACAACAGACTATAAAAATTTATAAAGTTGGCAGTTTCTGACTTCCAATATTTCAGATACCGTATAAAAGGAAAATATCCTATAGTGGTACTGTACGAAACTGACTTTTAGAAATGTTATTTTGTTATAACAAAAATGGCCTGTCTTTTATTATAAATTCCATGGGAGCTGCTAAGCAATAAATGCCCAGCTTGCCATTTCCTAAATCTAGCACTGATGGCGGTTTTCTAACATTAAGCTGTAAATAAATAGGTTTAGTGGTTAAAAAACAGTCTGAGACATCCGAAAACAAGTCAGGTCGCTTTCCACTTGACGCCAATACATTACATGGAATATATTTTAGTCTCAAAGCACAGTAACAAATCGGCATCTGATAGGCACGCAGCCACAGATCGCATTACAACAAGACATCAATAAGGCTAAAGCAAAAAAGCAAAAAAGCACAATAGAATAAGCTGAAAAAATACTCATCTGTTATCGAGAGCACGCTGAGATATTTTATGCCAATATTAAGCAGCGGAATGATGAGATTTAGAGTCATAAAAAACAACAAAAACGAAAACAACAAACCAATGGGAGTTTCTACTCAGCGCGAATCTACTCCGTGGACTATAAAAATGAGGCAGTTTGATCCAATTCAAATAATTTTTGCACTGTTTAGCCAAAACGAAAATAGCTACATATTCGCTTGAAGATCTTCGACTTCATCTCGCACGTTTTCACCCATTCATCGTCCGTTAAAAGTGTAAATACAAAGTAACAAATATAGCAAAAGTACAAGGTCACATTTTTATAGACTCGTACATGCATTACTTATACTGATGACAGTACGAAGCAGGTCTACGCTACTTAACAAGTGTAAACATCTAGCACCAACTTGTGGCTGCTAATTTGCAAATACTGTCCACTATGAAATCTGTACTGCATACAAGTGCTAGTACGAAATAATAAATGTACATTGTGCACAGTAGCAGAAGTCGTGTAGTATATAAGGGCAAATGAATAACAAGTCTGTTGCCTTGATTATGAACAATACGCATGAACACTAAATAGAAGTCGTTTTTATGAAACACTGCACATTTGAACAACAATTGAGATAACAATTATGCATTAACAATGACATCATCCATGGCTGTTAGCAGCAACCAGGTTCAAAGAGTCCTCACATTAACCATTTATATCGTGTTAAATAAAATAAGTCATCGGGTATTTGTACTTGTATCATATTTTGCATATCTCTCCTTTTTACACCAGCTTATAGTCAGATTTACTTCTGACTAATTTTTCTGTCATTCAGCTACTTAAATCTTCTGACAATGAACTAATGACTGAAAATATGAGCGTATGCACGCATGTAAAATTAAACAGCACTTTTCCAGCCATTGTTCAGTATCTTTCTCCACTGTGTCCGGAAAAAAGTAAACCCTTAAATAATGTACAATAGAAAGATAAAATCCGAACAAATCTGAATAAAACTGCACATATTTAATCACTAATAAATTGCTGAAGCGATCACCATATCGATAAGAAAATCTCTGTTACCAGTAGGCCTATAGCATTACATAAGTAAACCTTTTTGTAATCTATACATTTGCATAATTTCAACAAACAAAATCTGATTCAGGCAAAATTTTACCTCAACAATGCACCATCTATTGGCAATCAAAAAGCCAAATTTCTTTTAAATCTGCCAATGCAAACAATAGTTACAGTAACTTTTATGAGGTCACTCCAAAACCTGAAGTGTCCAGCAATAAGCAACCACATGGACAGTTTGTTTTATCCTGACAGTGTCCACAGCTTGCTCTGAAATTCCGCGATAAACTTTTAGCACCATACCCTTTCTATTCTCAACAATTTAATTAAAACACGATTGTTTGCAGAAAATACCATACTATTGGTAACAAAGATGTTTTGTTATAGATATTCAACAATTAATAACTCCTCTAAGAAATAATACTTTTGAAAGAAATTTGGTGATCGGGAATTTATTGGGAATTAATTGCTTGCAATTTTATTAAGATTCGTTTAGGTTTGACATTTTTGTTGCACAATGCCAACTTTTTTCCAGACGCAGTCAACTGAAAATAAACTTGCAAAATGAATATCAAAAACCAACACTGTTTGCTACACTGTTTGCTACAAATGGCTAAGATGCCTAAGAAAGATTTGGTGGCACTGTGTCTAGAAAGATAGGAAAGATTCTCATATATCCCATGCAGATGCTCAAAATAGCTTAAAGAGACACAGACAGAAAGAGACACAGACAGTGAAAATCATTGGGAGAACTGCCTAATCTGGGATAACTAATAAATGACCAATAAAATGGGGGTGAGTAGGCTAAGAGAAATTGAAGGGTGCACATAGCTCTTCATAGGAAATCTACCTCAGAGCTATGGAGCGTCACCTGCCATACAGGATCACACAGTATTTGTTATCTGCCACCCGATGCAGGTGAATGCATCCAGTGCTAACCCAAGCTAGGCAGGATGGTCTTGACTTACCTACCTACCCTGGTGGATAGAAGGCTGAGTTGACTTCAGTAGTTGGTGATATACAGAGATGGTTTACCTGTCCGCAGACAGTCACCCATCCAAGTACTAACCAGTGTGTGAAACTGCTGCCTTGTATTGATGTGTAAATTAAAGCGTTTATAAACTATTAACTTAAAACACAGAACTACAGGAATAAACAATTACTCCGGACAGTACAGCAGTAGAAGTAACTTGTTGACTCTGAAACTTTAAATGCAAACATTTCTAAATATCCCGTGGTTTAGTTCTAGAAAAAAACTGGGGACGCTGGTAATTCCAGTCTCCAGGCACAAGGCAAAATATTGCTTGATTTTTTGCACATTTTTTCTTCTTTTAGAACAATTTTAGACCGAGCCAAGACTAAATAAGAGCAGAGAAAAAGTGCAGACTGCACTTATTCCCCGGGAAATGTCGGCACAACGAGTGAAAAAGTCATCAATAACACAAGCCTCACTTGAACTTGAGTGCAACATTAACAGAAAAAGATGCTAGAAGCAACATCAGTGGCGGGCTTGCATTACAGCTTCCACGCCTGGCGCATCATGTAGTCAAAGTACACGTCCTGATCAATCGATGAACTCACTCCGGCATAGTAGTTCATAAATTCCTCCTTTGTCACCTATGCAAATTTATGAAAAACGACTCACATTTTACTGCAGTCTAAATGATAAGTATCCATACAAATGTGAGTGGCAAGTGATGCAACCAACTTCTCTCCCCGATAAAGAGGTAGCTGTACTGTAAGAGTATGTAAACTTGATGAAAAATTATTGGGGAAAAGGGTCAATTTTTCTGGGACAGAATCAGACAGTCTACAGCACATCCTTGAGGTATACATAACTAATTAACTACATCATGAGTCAAAAACACACCACCAAACTTGTGTCTACATCTTTTCCAAATACTAATCAATGTTCACAATTTTTTCGAGTGCTGCAATAAAACTCATTCCCACCAAGCCTGAAACTCCGATACACTACCTTGTGAAATATGAGTGTAATAAACTAGCGTGTTTTGTGTGCACTGAGCCATAGTCTTTGAGACATGAGCTACCAGAGTCCACGCACATGGCAGGCAGCAATTGTCGTGGCTGCTGCGGCACTGTCTGTCACTCCCCCCCCCGCCAGCAACGACTAGCTGAACGTCATTCATGCGTGAGAAAAAACATTTTTCTTACACTATTTTAAAATAAAAGTCCCTGCACCACATCACTATGCAACATACGATCTGTTGTCATCAAATAATGTGAAAGCTAATAAGTGCACATCGCTACACTGTACAGCACAATACAATGTACAGACCGCAACGACCGCTTTACCTTGTCGTCTTTTTCTCCCAGCTGAAAGGTGTCGAGGAATTCCTTCAAGATGCGTTCTCGTGACCATTCACCTGTCTTGAACTTGGGGTGCTGCGTGACGTCATAGGTGCGTTTTAGGTCCTCCGCGTTGATGACCTCATCTCCAGTGACGTCCATCTTGGCGAACGCTTTGTTGATGAGATCTACTCTGCAGCGAGACATCGGAGGCTACAACACAACGTTGCTAGGAAGTTAAAAGCTTAACGGTTGCATACAGCTCCTAAAGCTAACACATTTCAGCATTACGGAGCGTCACCTGCCACATGGGATCGCACATTATTAACAGTTGCACAACACAAATGATATGTTATGATACGAATATTTTGAATGTCAATTTTCAAAATCTAGCCAGAGAAGAACTGTAAGTGTGTTAGACTGTCAAATTACTCAAATGATATAATGTAATCCAAGGTCAGCTTCATTATTTTTACCTGTAGGCTAAATAGTCCACTTGCACTTCATCTGTGATGAAATAAGCCAAATCAAAAAATCCAGCCAAACACTTTGCTAAAATCAAATTTTGGCTGGATTTCTCATATATGTCTAAAGCTGGACTTGGAGAAGCCAAGGTCAAGATTCTGCATAGGCCCTATCTCTCCATCACGATCTACTCTACTGCATGGTCTACGTCTTGTCACTGCCCGGCATGGCTTCAGCTCACCTGGTGCCAACTGTCAGCTGGTCTTCGTCGAAGGTCATCGTCAGCTGCGTTCTGCCAACTCAACATGTGTCATCAAATAGAGCTAAAGCAGCTGTGGAAAAAGACGTTTTACTGCTGGAGGTTCAAAAGTGGGGAACAACCTTCCAGCACATCGGAGAAAAGCTGGCATTGACTTTGAACAGCTTATGGGCCTATAGGCGGCTGCTAAAGATTTTATGTTCAGGTGCTGAGATCGTAGTGTACTGTCACTAACTGTTAAGTCTGCACTTTCCACTTCTGTTAGTTACTTACTTACCGACTTAGGACGACAGAGGCCTAAAATGCAACAAAGCTGAAAACAAACCCTGAGTGCAAGAATGAACTCATCAAAACTGATGGTGCCACTGCTGTCTTTATCAAAGCACTTGAACAGTTCATCCAGCTCATCTTTGGACATGTTTACTCCGTAATCTTTCACTCCATTCTTCAGTTCATCATAGTCAAGCATCCGACTGCCGTTGTCATCATAGATGCGAAAAGTTCTGTGCCAAGACAACAAAACAAATTGTAGACATAGACCTATATGTTATTGTATGTTTACACCTACAAAAATTAACATCTCATAACTCTGGAATTCAACCAAGATCCAAATCCTTCACTGGTGTTCTGTTCAGGAGTTTGGTTCATACCGTACGCACTCAGTAGCCTATAGTCTTCACTTGTAGGCGTACACAATAATCTCAGATTACCATAGCTAAATGTATTGACAGTTTTACATAGCTTATTTCAACTGTTATGTTGCTTTTATCTCTACCAAGTGAACGCGTAGTGAATGGAGGAGATAGTGTGTTCACTCGATTTGTCGTTCTGTGTGTGCGCAGCGGCGTGACGTCATAATGGTAATGACGTCATTACTATTTTGTTAAACAAATTCACCAAACGGAGATGCACATAATTTTATGTACGGATACAATCTCAACTTCTCAGCAGAGCGAATAAACTCCACGCACCATGAAAGAATAACAAAGATAGCACTAAAATGATGTTCAGTCATTCATCCTATTCATACATGTACTGTTTGATCTGAGCTGCCGTGGCTACCTGCCGATGGTTTTAATGCCGCTGACGCCACGCTTCAAGCACGCTTCTCTCAGTTTCTCGATCGGAGTCGACATCCTTTGAACTAGCAGAAAATGCAGCGTCACTGCGACAACGTTATATGTGACAGTTTGCAAGGCACAGCAGCACATGCACAGCCAAACGGAAAGACAGCAGCTCACTGCTCACGGCTCACTGAACCACAAAAATCTGCTAAAAGAATTGATAATTAATACGCGGACCTAATCTTCTATCAGCGCTACGTGACTAGGCGTACATGCAGGCTAAATCGACGACACCTAATACATGTACGCGCTTGTTATCATTCTAGCACTAAAACGTACGCCACGCATTATAGGCCTCAGCGCATAAGCCTACAGCGACCGACCGACAGCGACGGCTGCTCTGCGTGACGCATTGCTTGCCTAGACCTAGTAGTCGCCAGTCGCCACTGGTTGGTTCAATGATCCAATAACCACTACGGCCTGCCACCAGCTGCCGCAGCAGCGGAGCCTCATCATCATACTGCTTTGCGTTGCAGCAGCAGCAGCAACAACAATATCGAAGGATTTAACTCCAGCAGTATCGAGTATCGACATTCGACACGAGCAGTTTGAGGGTACAAGAGCGCCATGAAGCTAGAGCTAGTACGTACCGGTCAAGCTTACTTGGGGCGCATTGAGTCTGCACTGAATGGAGACAGTGACTACTGTGTTACTTATTTAAGAAATCAGACGTTTTGTGGTTTCAATTTATTAGTCAACTTTTCGCTTTTTTGTTGATTTGGTTTGTTTACTTCCGTTCCAGTTGTAAAAATCTGTATTTTGCAAATGAATTTAGTGGCAACTGGTAAAGGTGATGAGATTTTCGCGTTTGCAGTTGGTATTATCAGCTTTAGTAATTGTTTGCTTTTTTGTGTGTATGATACTAGGGATACTCGTAGTTTCCGATGCAGACGCTTTAAGACGGCGGTTTCGTCGTGAACCTCTTTACGCTCAGTCAGACACTGGGTCAGAAACAGTAGTTGATTTGCCTTTTCAAAACACGTTAATCCGATTTTTAAGGAACAGTTCACATGCTGGCGTACCGGAACGCAATAACAGCTATATTTGGCACAGTAATATGATAATGGTTGGCGCTCAGGAAACTGTTATTGTTAACAAGTCTGCTGCAGCTCATCTCACCATCAGTGAAGATACTTTGCCAAACTACGATGTACACATTTTTTACTATCCCTGGTATGGGAATCCAACATATGATGGCGTTTACCTGCACTGGAATCATCCTGTGCTGCCTCACTGGAAGCTGGAAATATCTGCTCGTTATCCGATTGGTCGACGACACCAACCACCTGATGAGATCGGCTCAAGCTTTTATCCACAACTTGGGCCATACAGCTCACGTGATCCAAATGTCATTGCAGACCATATGAGGCAGATTCGCCAGAGTGGAGCAGGTTATTTTTGTAATTACTACAGTTAATGTAAGTAGATATGATGCATTTCATATTACTTGATGTTTCTTTTTACTTAGTTGACTGTCCTTTGCATGTGGGTAATTTTTTATGCGATACATGTTACCCTGTGCAAAAATGCAATTCATTGTATTTTGATGGACATAATATGTGTTAATAATAGTAATAATAATAATAATAATAATAATAATTTTGTGTGAGATAATGTTTATTGTACAGATTTAGTACATAATCTCACTATTGATTAAAATTGTTTATTGGTACATTTTTAAAGATTTGTAACATATATACATTTCGTGTGTCTAACAGCAGATATATCTCATTATTCAACAGCATTAATAACAGAACTAAAATTGCTAATTGTAGGATAACATTACAAGTGGACTGGACTGGAGTATTTCAGTTAACGTTTGCAATTTTTTTAACTTTGATACTTATTTGTGTCACAGTAAACATTGTGGATTATCCAAATAATTAGTGCTTACATGATGATTAATGCTTCATTAAGCATATAATTAATTTTTCAAGTACTGATAATCATATCTGTTTCTGACAGGATTTAATGTGCTGTAATAGGTGTGATTTCTGTGTCCTGGTATCCGTCAGGTTTAGCGGATGATGAAGGACATAGTGTTGATTCTGTGATTCCTCTACTTCTAGATGCTGCTGATGGACAAAAATTAAAGGTTCATTTGTGAAGTGTATCTTTCTGTACAGAGTTGCTTAATGATTACTTTTATTTGTTATTTCTATATTGCCTTTGTAACATATATTTCTTGCATTACATTATGTTTAAATGTTTTACAAGTGATAGCTGTAATTTTGAATATTTTTAGAACTAATTTATTCAAGAAATTTACTGCATTTTTTAATAAACATTATTTACGTTTAAGCAAAATATTTCTGTGGGAGTGTTTTCATTAATTTTGTTTGTAATACATTTGTATTCATGTTCTTGTACAATTTTTAAACAATTAGTTAATTTTAGGTATATATGCACTGTGAGGCATAAAAAACACACTAAAATTTATTGATCATAACTTGAAGGTGGATTATCAGATTTTAGTATATTTTAGTACAACTATTCCTGATACAACTGGCTATTAAATGATTATTTAAGTTTCCACTTCACTCAGCATATGCTTCTGCATTACCTGAGGGAATCAAAACACATGAAATCGGCATTAAAATGAACAAAACGCTAAACACCATCCCTGTCATTATTCATAGTAACTTGGAAAAGAATAACCAGATTTTAATGGTTTTTGGTATTAACATTCCTGACACAACTGGCCATCAAATGTCTATTCAAGTTTCCAGCTTACCTAACATATGTTTTTGTATTACCTAAGGAAAGAGAACAAATGCAATGTGAGTTGAAATGAAGAAAAAAAACATCAGTTAATTTTATTACTCTAGACCCTTAACAGTCCTGATCACAGTCCATTCGACAATTTTTGCAGTGTTATGCAGCAGCGAGTTTATGGGATGCTGTTTAGGAATATCAATGAACTCTAGAAGCAACTGGTTAAAGTTTGCAGCAGAACATTATCAACACTGATATCAACAAATAAAGAATGCATCTCCCTGCTTGTGTTTACACAAATGGCCGATGTTTTGAATATTTACTGTCAGCAGTTGCACAAATAAACAATCAGACAAACTGTCAACCAAAGTGCTAGAAATTTGGACAAAATATGCCAAATGTGTGTTATTTTAATCAAATAATGATACTGAATTGAATAAAAATATTATATTTTCCTTATTCTGTTGTCTCCAGGTAGTGCAGAAACAGACATTCAGTGAGGCAGGATCATAAATGATCACTTGATGGCCAGTTGTCTGGAATATTCATACCAAAAATTATTAAAATCTGATAATCTATCTTCAAGTAACAATCGATATATTTTGGTGTGTTTTTTTATGCCTCACAGTGTATTTGCATTTTGCATGTGACTGTGACATAGTCATCATAACTAGAAGTGACTCTGCTTATTTCAGTCATTGAGGTCATTGTGATCCAGCGCCTTTGTAGCTCTGCATATTGGTGCTATATAAATATGATTAGTATTAGTATTAGTATTTTCATCCATAACAATTGATCATTATAATTCAGTTCCAACTATTTTCTGTAGCGTATCTGTAATGATTTTTAGAAATTTTACCTCATGATGTAGATTCAGCAGTAGTAAAAGTAGTGCAAACAGAATTCTTGAAATAAAAGCTTCGCTAAAACTAACTCGGTATTAATAACTCCATTTTGTTTTATTTTTTAAATACATGATGGAATTTAACAGTTGCAAATAAATAAAGAATAACATTTGTCAGTGATGATCACTTTTCTGCCTGTATCGTATTGGATGGCTGGCACAGGACTGAAGTCATTATGATGCTTCAAGTTGCTTAAAACTGTCATCCCATATACACTAGCAGTTTTGTTTACTTCTGTTAAAGTTAAACAGAGAGGAGAACTTAAAAAGTTTGTATACAAATGCAAAAATGTTAATTTCTGTCAAATGATTTGAGGCAGTGGGTCAAACTTTTTAAGGTATTAACAGGATGGAAGGACAATCTGCTGGCAATACTATCGGATAAGTTCTTTGTATTTTTGATGATTTTTATTACAGTATGTCATGCTTTGCCTGTGTTCTAGGTGTGTTTCCACATTGAGCCGTACAAGGGACGTGATGTTGACAGTCTCTGTGGTAATCTGTCCTACATCGTCGGTCATTATGGCAACCACTCAGCATTTTACCGGCACCCCGACTCGAACCTGCCCGTCTACTACATCTACGATTCATACCTAGTTCCAGATGACCAGTGGATCGCACTGCTGAGTCGGAATGCTGGTGGTCGGGACTCGGTTCGTGGAACGGAACTTGATGGAGTCTTCCTTGGACTACTAGTTGATCGGACTGATGCGGGCCGGCTCATCCGGTGTGGTTTTGATGGATACTACACGTACTTTGCCAGTGATCGGTTTACCTATGGCTCGACACCTGGCCACTGGGCGTCGCTGGCTGCACAGGCTCAACAGTCAGGGATGCTGTTTGTACCTAGCGTTGGACCAGGATACGACGATGTGACAATTCGACCGTGGAATGCTGCTAACACTCGTGACCGCCAACAAGGTGCCTATTTTGAGCACCAGTTCGCAGCTGCCATCAAGTCACATCCGCACGTGATTTCGATCACATCATTCAATGAGTGGCACGAAGGAACGCAGATTGAGGAGGCTATTCCAAAACAGATTGCCAGCCGTCACTATTCTGATTACAGCCCAGCGGACACAGACTTCTACCTCAAGTTGTCACACAAATGGACCTTAGTCTATGCCAAGCAGAAACTTAGGCAATAGTCAGTCATGAAATCTAGTACTTCCGGTGCATCATTCTTAAAATATTAATTGGACTTCTCAGAAAAATTGGTGCAGTTTTATGTTTGTTTTTAAATTGCTACTGAAACCAAATTGTTTGCATGCACAATGCACATGTAGTTTGTTTGTGCTGCAGTATTTGTACTTTCGTTTTCGATGTACAGTTTAGTATGTCACTGTTTTTATGAGCTGTTGAATAAGTGTATGGAATGTCATGAAAAAAAATATTAAAATAAAAAATGAAGTATCTTCTGTCCCTGCGTTTTTGCCAGACTGCAACTGGAAGCTTGGGATTTTTTATTCCACAGGTGCTGTAGTCATCCATTCACGTTCTTGGTGAGCCTCATATGGGCAGAAAATTGAGTGACTGAGTGAGTGAGTAGGGTTTAACGTCCCACAGCTCCCGCCCGACATAGTATAGGTCATTTCGGGGACAGCCTTTGCAGAAAAAATGCACACATAAATGCACAATGATAGGACAGAAAATTTAATCTTTACAGAAAACACACAATATGAAACACAGAAAACACAAAATTCTATTCTAAGCCTAAAAATGTAAGAACTGATCATTATGACTGTGCATACATGTATGTATGAGTAATGACAGTTCTAATAATCTTCCGTGTAGTCCTCCAGACAGCCATCAATCTCAGAATGCTGTCTATTGGAGAACAGGAATGGCAGATAATTGAGCTTTAATGGTGTTTAATTTCCAGTGGTGGGGTAGTGGAGCAATTTGTAAATATTTGTAAAGTTGGGTTTGACTTGATGTTAAAATGATGTTAAAGTTATGACTCTGATAGCAAACTGGGTACTTGTATTAATACTTAAGCCAGTTAAATGTCAACGATGTTGTAGTGTTTTGTTTACAATTATAATGAAGTGTGTTGTTATTGTGATTATTGTGGGCTTGTTCGTCGTCTCAAACTGAAGTTAATGCATAATGTTTTCTGGTTATTCTGGCCAATGATAAACTATGTAGTTTTTTATAGTATAAAGCAAGCAATCTGCCATTATTTATCATGGTTTTAAAGAGGCCAGAGACGTAGAAAACTGTGCAATGAATATGACATATTTATTTCATGTGTTCTACTAGTTTAGGGAAGTTTTTGAATGGTGATGATCTGTTGTATGTCGGATGTTTTTTTCTATATGATTTTATGAACTGTGCACGTTTTTGTACAACTTTTTATGTCATATTATAATTAATAGACTATTCTACATTCTACCCGAACAGTGAACTGAATAACTTCATATTGAGTCAAAATGCAAGCAAATAGAAGCACAGTTTGCAGTCAGACCGTCAAACCCTACTCTTGCCTGATTAAGAAATTAATCTTAATTTGCACCATCTTATGGTTCAAAATCTTAAAATAATGCGTCAACAACAGGTAACCAACCAGTGTGCAGACTGGTAATTTACTGCTATCCTTGCTGAAAGGTAGGCCTAAAGCAGTTCTTAAAAAGGTGACTTTTAGTTTTAAATGAAATCCTGACTGATTTTCATAGCGGATACAATAACGTCATGTGTTTACATTTGCCAGATTTTATTTGCCAATTAATTCTTACATTTCACCAGTGTTTGAATTGCCGGGGTAGAGGGTAGAGGGGGGTTGGGAGTTGACCCCCACAACTGTTTTCTCAACCCCCCTAGCACACTGTTAAATTATGTACTGGGGGTCAGTTATATACTATATACAATTACACATGCAATTCACATATCAATTTTTCCGGCTCCGAATGTCGAAAATTTCAATCCCACCAGCTAATTTTTCGCAATTCAAACACTGCACTTCACTCTTAGAGCATAAAACTGCTGCTTGGAACTCAGGTAGACACATTTGCTTCATTGGAAAACGCCAGTTGGCAGGCCATATTCATTTTTATGCGGTTGTTCAAATAGGTCGTCTTATGGGTCTTGCCCGTCCGTGTGTCTGTCCGTCCGTCCGTCCGTTTGTTATATGCTTTTAACTTGAAAACATAAAAGGCACAGAAAAAAAATTAAATTGATCTGAACGTACTCCAGGACAGGTGTAACTGGTGTGCCAGTTTTCAACACAAAAGGTCAAGTGAACGTCGGACGACCGCATACTGTGCAGACAGCTTATTCTGTAGTTATAATATTTGTCCTCGAAAGAACTGGTGCTATTACGAATTTACATGCTAGATAAAAAGCTCACACGCATATCCTTTCATCGTTTCTTTATTTTATTTTATTGCGCATGTAATATACTTAGTGTTCGTTTCTCCCCGTGATGTGGGAACTTTAAGCCTACAATGGTGTCGTGGGCAGCATGAACATACATATTATGTGCAAGACGCGTTTCAATTTTTTTTGGCTCGCGGGGAGAAACGAACAGTTAGTAGCCTATGTCATATCGCGTCAGTAACGCGTGACCAACTAAGCTAACTTGTCACAGATAGCTGGCCCCTATTCTGCTTGCGCTGATGCTATGTGTTAGGAGCAGGTGAACACAGCTGCTACATACTGTACAGGGTTTTAGCCGCTTGCTATTCATTCATTCATCGTCAACGGTCGTCATTGGTTTGCAATTTTTGCATGCCTGATACAACCGAGTAGAGTATAATAATTCTGACTAGGCCTACTGCTTGGGAGGCGAGGACAGTCAAGCAGGTGAATGAAGATTAATAGTTTAATAGTCTAAGATAACGTACCGAGGGAACTTTTGTTATAGGACTTATCGTCGGCAGGTATAAGCTTATGTTCATTCACTCTTTGTTTCGTCCTGCTCTTCAACTAAATCATGATCAGTATCAGTGAAACGATACCGTGGTACGGCCTTTAGGCATATAAAGGCGTTTTACTCGTATCCCGATAGTGAGAAGATCGCAAATAACAACAAGAAATTTAATCTAATGTCCATGAGACGCGCGAAAGCCTATAGCAGTTCCTGTTGGCAAATTGCCTTAGTCTGTCTGCAGCCATTTCGTCGCAATTCGACTCTTGAAGTGCGCGGCGCAGCCGAAAATTGCAAAAAAAAACAATGTAACGGTACCCTTTATTTTTTAAGTTCAGGGTCTTTCAAATTCATCAATATTGATACGACTAAAAAGCTCGTCACTAAAGATTGTTGTGATGGCAGCATGCCCATGCCTATCTGCAACCGTTTTCACGGTAGACTTGCCAACAACGGTAAAATAACGACTTTTAGGGGATACCGCTCTTTAATGCCCTCCTGCGCATGTTTCATTGAACCTAGAAAATCGAGACTTGGACCGTTGAAATCTACGTTCAATGCTGAAAATTTCATATGCAGCTTGTCTTGGTCTATCTGTAGTGAATTTGGCACAATTCCCTTTTGAAATGTGTCTCCCAGCCCGAAATCGCTAAAAAAATCCATAAAAACTCCTATTTTGGCGTTCAAGGTCATCCAAGCTCATTGAATTCGGTGGCAATCGAGAGCCAGTGTATACGACTTGCTGTTAAAAGGTTAAAGGTGGTGATACAGCCCTTAATGGGACGCCCATCTCAGAGCTACGGAGCGTCACCTACCGTATGGGATCACACCCGACACATGAACGCGCCCCGCCTTAAACCCCAGCCAGATAGGCCGGTACTCGATTCACCTAGCCCGGAGGGATGAAAGGCTGAGTTGACCTAGGCGGCTGGTTACATACCGTATCGAGATGGTTTACCTGCTTACAGGCAGTCACCAATCGCAGTACTAACCGGACCCGGCGTACAGTAACTTTGTTAATCGGATCAAACGCGTTACCACTACACCGCGCCACCAACCAAGATTAGTGATTAATAGTAGCTTAGGCCCTTTCTCGCACCGTTATTGAGATACAGCGACTTACTGGCTGCCCGGCTCTCATTTAGCACCTTCGTTCGGGGTGACCCCTTCGAATTTATGGAAAAGCTTTACGGTTCCTGAAACTAGAGTTTTCCAGGCAGCCGAGGTGAAGATTTGGTGATCCTAGTTTGCACCGTTTTTGACTGATCCACCCATGTGACGGACAGACGGACGGACGGACGGACAGAATTGCGATGGCTAAGACGCGCTAAAGCAGTAGCTGCTTTCGCGCGTAAAAAAAGCATCCTAGTCCAGGCGCTGCAGCCTGACATTATCCTAGATAAGCAGCTCGAGTGAAAACACTTTATACGTTGTCTTTTGGAAAAAAGGGTGCTAATTTTATAGCAGCACGTAGGCTATTACCGGGTGTCTGTTTTGATAGAGGCACGATGAATGGAGATACAAAAGAATCACCGGAAGTACAGGGAATATTCCGGAAATACCAACATCACGTCTCACGCTGCATCGCCATCGCCACGTCGTTAACGGTGCTCGTGTCAGCGGTGGCTTATAAGCTGATTCCGGCTAGTAGTCTGTCCATGACGCCGCTCAACACCGTTACGTCGCGTGTCGTTTTCACTCTGCGCTGGAATGCTCTGACCGTCGCAGTTCTACCTGTCATCATCACCATCATCGGTCTACTGCGCGGCTCGTCAAACCAGCAGAACCCTCTGTCGACCGTAGATCGTGACAAAGTCGAGGTTTGCTGATTGACTGGGTGTTCCGAATAGTGATCTATTTTCAAAGTTATTTCACCGATATAAACCGATATATACTTGCGATTTTTAAAGAATAAAATTGATCAAAGTAATTCTAAGTCAGTACAAAACAATTGGTTAGAGTGACTTCCTAATGCAGTAACTAAACGCAGGACTGATAATTTTTTAGCTGATAGTTGAGGTTTGAATGCTGCTTCGGTATTCAGTAAACCGTCAATAAGCTAAGACCACCTTTTCATTCGTTTGCGACTGTGACACACACGTGACGGTGACCAGATGTGTCAAGAATATTCGTACCAAAAAATTATCGAATCTGTTAATTCTTCTTTAAGTTGTAATCGATAATGTCGGGTATTTTTTTCTTCAAACACAGTGTAGGCCTACTTTGGCCGGTATTGTGATGTTTCGTATAGCACATCCCACACGATACTCATAACTTACTCAGCCTATGTGAACTGATGTAATTTTATCTAGGCCTACCTGTGATGTTGTATAAAAAGAGCGTTTATCTTTTTGACTTAGCTTTTTTATGTTGCCATTTTTGAACTGGTCGTCGTCGCATCACAATCGAACGTGTGGTAGGTGCATCTCCGCGTGCTACAGAACACCGTGGAACAGTTCGCCACAAGCTTCGCGGCGCAACTCATGACGAGCACGTGGCTGGACGCGTCACAGATGAGCGCCATTCCAATCGTCGTCGTGTTGTTCGTGATCGGAAGGATTCTCTTCTGGATCGGCTACACGAATCCCGCCCGCAACCGCACCGACCGCGCGTACGGAATGCCGCTGACTCTGTTTCCCCTATACGCAATGGTCGGCTTCAGCGTCTACAAGCTTGTCACTACCACATTTGGCTAGGCCAGACCTGGATGATTGGATCGGATCCATGCACGAACTTCTTCAACACTGAAAATATAGCACGTATTATTTCAGTCTTTAGCTAATAATATACTAGTAAATCATATCTTAGTGCATGTATTTCACTTCTCAACAGCACGCTTGGCTATACGCTTATACGCTGTGTCCGGAAAAAATACCCCCCTAGACATCGTACAATAAAAATGTCAAATCTAAACGAATCTGAATAAAATTTGGCATATTTAATCCCTGGTAAATTGCGAAAGCGCGCACCAAATATCGTTGAAAAAATATTATTTCTTAGCAAAGTTAGGCCTATTGATTGTCGAATATGGATAACAAAATATATCCGTTACCAGTACGGCGTTACACAAATAAACCCCTATATTTAATGTACATTTGCGTAACTTCAACAAACAACAGCTGACTCAAACAAAATTTTGCATCAATAGTGCACCACTTAATGGCAATCAAAGTACCAAATTTCAGTTAAAGCTGTCGAAGCAAACAATAGCTACAGCGGTTTTTGTGAGGTCACCTCAAAACACTTCAGTTTCCGGTCTTTGTGAATAACGTTAAACACAAAGACCTGAAACTGAAGTGTTTTGGAATGACCTCACAAAAGTCGTTGTAACTATTGTTTTCTTTGGCAGATTTTTCTGAAATTTGGTGGCAATTTTAATGAATGGTACATTGGTGGCGTAAAATTTTGCCAGAATCAGACGTTGTTTGTTGGAGTTACGTGAATGCACAATAACAGAAAGGTTTACTTATGTAACGCCATTATGGTAACGGATATATTTGTTTTCGATATTCAACAACTAATAACTCTGCTAAGTAATAATATTTTTCAACGAAATTTGGCGATCGTTTTAGCAATTTACTGGAGATTAAGTACACGAAATTGTATCCAGATTCGTATAGATTAGAAATTTTATTGTACGATGTCTAGGGGGTTACTTTTATCCTGGACACAGCGTATAATGAACTTCAAAGACGTAACTTTTGAAAACTGATAACACTGAGTAGGCTATTTCTCTAGCCAATTTTGTAAATCACAATTACATCCTGCCACGGAGCACTTGCGCATGTGCAGTGCACATCTGGACTTCAAACGGTTTATTTTTTCAGGTCATTTCATAGCCGTACAAACTGGCATTCACTTCCCGTCATAGTATATTCAGCATACGTTGTCTTCGGGCACATCAGCTTTGTAGTTACTGTCATTGCATATTGCATGCAATTTATAATAATTATTCTTGTGTCACTCTTAAGTTATTTTCTCCTAGTTTTGTGTCTCTCTTTCACACCAAACTCTGACGACACCAAATAACCATAATATTATTACCTCCGCCGAGGAGGTAATGTTTTTGCCAGACTTTGTTTGTTTGTTTGTCTGTCTGTGTGTTAGCAAGATAACTCAAAAAGTTATGGACGGATCATTCTGAAATTCTGAGGGTATGTCGGGAATGGGAATGGCACAAACTACCGGTGATTCAATTTTGGGGGTGATCCGGAAGGAATCCTGGATTCTGGATCACTTTGAAATTTTCGTTACCATTGCGTTAAAGGGGGCATAAGGGAACCGCTGGTAAAGCGAAGATGGTGACGCCACCGGGCGAACATTGCCTTGGCGAAGGTACCTGCGGGCTATGACTTCTTTCTAGTTCACATATTGAAATATCTGCAAACCTGTATAGCGTATACATGTATTTACTGTGGACTGTTAAACAGACAATTTACAGAGCCGTCGTTGCAAAGCTTCAGCAGTGTAATGGGGGTTAGATAGCCGCTCGTACATTTTAAATGTTTTTCTGTATTTTTTCATGTTTACTTGTGCCATTTAATGAAAACTTATGTCTACAACACATTCGTGCCATATGTATAATTATAGAATATTTTGTTCTGTTCTTTGCTGTGTTGTGACATGGTTATTATAGCCAGGTGTCAATGACAATAATATAGCAAGTCACAATTTGTTAGCTAATTTTACTACCCAGTATCATGCGGTCAACCTGGAAAACTGTCAGTGTCAGCACATATTTGTGCTGCAGTTCGTCTGATCTTTGACCTTTTGAGGCAAAAATTAGCGCTCGGGTTACTTCTGCCCTTGGAAACGTTCACACTGATTTTGTTGTTCGATTTTAGTTTTTGAGTTAGGACATACAGGCGGACGAGCAAGCCAGTGTGCACTGTGCTACTTGAACACACTGAATCCAGAGTTCAGAAAGCACTCTCTGAAAATGCTGATAAACGTCAGTCCTAAGAATCCATTACATTAAACATAAATTTAAAATTGCACCATATTATTATTACAGAAAAAAACGAGACACAGTAAACATTTTGCACACAAACACTCGATAAATTTATTTGCAACAAAACGTGTGCTAATGCTGACTGAAGTAAAACTGCTTTCAAACAATAAGAAATACTTCAATTCTCATGATTTTAGCAACAAGTTGTTATATACAGAATTAAAGCATTTTACACCACAACAATAAAATTTCTGAGAAAAAAATGACCAAATTATAAGTCGGTATATAACATTCCTTTCATTTTAAAGTGAATACCTAATATAGCAACTAATTGCAACACTGTTACATAATTTCAGTGAGTGTGAATTTAGTCACTAGCCACAAACCAAATTAACAAACTGTTCACAACAGTTTATCATATAACATCGACTGACTAGAAAAACAGTATGCACATGCTGTTTCAATATAAACGTTCAATTCCAACTGAAAATTCCACAATGACACATAGTATGCCTACAATACGGACTACTTGTGAATATAATACAATACACGTTGAACAAACAACAGTAACTTGTTATGTCGCATCACATCATTCTACACAGTACGGCAATAGCATAGACCTAAGTCTCGATAGTCATGCATAAGTTCTACTTAACAACAAACGATGCCTGCAGCTCTATAATACACTACACAAGATTCAATGATTACGCTGAAATTACGGAAACATAAGCAGACGATAACCTGCCAAAACTGACTATTATACAGCACATACAGTATCAGTCGCTTGTAATGGACAGGCACAGGCAGACTGCAAATACGAACCATTTTAAAATAATCATGCACAATTCGCTTATCGAATTTGGCACAAATAGCGCAATTCCTTCGAACCCAGTAATTTTTTGGCTTGCTTCAAAATTATGAATCCCGTGGAGAACTGTGGACCTTAGTGATGCTAAGAATATTGAATACAATAACAATACTAAACACGATATACGTAACACAAGCAATCAAATGCAGTCGCCACCAGTTATAATAATAGAAAGGAAAGTATGCGTGTTTATATCTGAAAATGTCACAAACAGATGACAGGAAATACAGCTAGCTCACTGAGCAGCAGAACTATCCATCAAAATGCAAGGGTACATCTCCAACCTCCTCAGCAGAACTTTGGCTGCATAAACTACAATCTGATAAATCTATGCCCAAGCCTAAACAAGATGTGATGGATGGTCTCTGTCTACTTGATCAGTTAGCCACGTGACTTGTTGAATTCATCGTAAGAACTTTTACTAAATTTAATTCCCTTCAGAAGCAGACGATAATAGGATGCATGCAACGTCTGACAGAGTCTCAGCTCTGCTGAGGAGAAGCACATGACATTTAACATCACTGTAATTCGCATCACCAACATGATTTGTGGAAACGAGTAGAGAACTGCACAATCCAAATAACCTCCAGCAGTGGGCCAAATATTCTAACAGTAAGCCGTTACATGAAAATGCAGAACAACCAGAAACAATCTTCACTGTACAGTACAACTGCAAAATAAATTTAAATATAAAAAAATTTTTTCCGATACAACTTACATAAGGTATAAACGAGCTACAATAAACAAAATTCTGTGTCTCATTTGATTATCAATGCACTTTACTGTGGCTTTTTATCAGGCTGCCTAGAACAGTAGTTTCGGAAAGCCTCGGTTTACTGCAGTTTTTTAAAATTACTTTTTTCAATGCGAGATCATTGCACTTGCCATATAGGATAATGCAATTGCGTTCGGGCCACGTGACTGCTGTGAATGGAATTTCAACCCCTTAACTATCGCCCAGATCGGACTTACGGCGCCGTGCTGCCTCACGTTGGGCTCTGCGCCAAACGTCTAGTTGTTACATACACAATTATACATAAATTTATCTATATATTTTATGTTGCTGCAATCTGTCAGCTGATCGAATAAAGCTTTTGATTGACTGACTGACTGACCTTATTATGAAATTAAAAACCGGCTCACACTAATGAGAAATGGTAAAACGAACACAATCTGGTTCTGCAGGTACAAGTTAAAGGTGACAACTTGTTCGACATGTGCGTATTACTTATTTATTTACTTGCCTATTATGCGATTCATACAACCGGGAATGAGAGAGAGAAAAAAAGACAGCCCACATGAAGCAGATAGAAAGGTATGGAACATCGAGTCAAAAACACTCGGGTGATATTACAGTTGCATGCAGTAAGTAACTCGTGCAATTAACTGCTTTGTGCTCATTACAATGACAAAACAAAACACGGATGAGAACCCGAGATGAGAAAACAGCATCTCTGGTCAATTTCTACATATACCAGTAACTCCATCGCTTTCAGTTCAAAAATTACTCACTCATTCGATGCCAAGCAAGCCAACAACATCAAATGCAATCACTGAAAAAGTTTGACTTTTTGTCGGTCTGACAAGCAACATGCGTCTACACACAACAGCTTCTATCTGACAAGGTTGTCAGAGATAATCATGTTTAACACCATCACACAGCAGCAATAAACTTACAGCCGGACATTTTTAACTAGATTTGAAAGTGGCACAATGAGCAAATACTTCCACAAAAAAACAATCAGCAAATAATAACCAATGTGAATTATACATCAGTCTGCTTAATCGCCATGATATGACACTATCAACGACAAACTAAGTCATAATATGTGCACTTCTGCAGTGACTAAGATCAATAAATAAGTTCAGATACATCGACTTAAACTGCACAGATGCCTGCATACACAATATGGCAAGCATTCCTCGGTGCATGCCTCGGAATACCAAGCAACAGTCATCATACAACTGTCACTTGGGAGTGCTGACATGCAACTGTAAGCTACTAACAAATGACACAAGCACAACGACTAAGAGTTATGCATTCCTGTCCTTTACTAGTAAACCAGTGACATGCAAAATGGTGGCCAAGCATAACTCAATGAATACAATGATGACTGTTATGTTGAGACAATGACGTTCTATTAATAGCCTGGACTGGCAGCCTACAGGATAACGCCTAATCAGACGACGGCACACTCGCAGCCTAACCAGAAAATACGGTCGTCACGTGACAAAGGCTGTCGCACAGATTTGCACATATTCACTTCAGGCTGTCATCAGCACACTGTAGTCACGTGACCACAGTAAACATCATTTGAGTAACCGTATGATAAATTGAAATAATATAAAAATAATCTGTATATTTTAAGCGAAATTCAATATATAGGCCAAATGTATGAGAATCAAAACTTAATACAAACTGATACATATTCGGCTGGTCATGCAACAACAGTATTGTAGGCGTTGCCTGGCGGTGCCACTGTGGAAGTCGGAGCTGCTGGTCTAGCAATGAATATTCAACGTCTTTGTGTTGAGATGCCACGTGACATCACTGTCTGATCGCTGGACAAATGCACAAGTAACTCACCCTCATGATAAATAAGTAAAGCTTGCACAGGTTGACACTACACCATCAGCACTTGCTCATCTATATCAGTGTCTTCAACTTGGCAAACTGAAAGTTTTAACGGGAAAAATGAACATATAACAAGACTGTGTTGACACCATCGATCAGCAGCTAAGACGAAGTCGTGGTTTCCGACTGAGAAGCACTGGAAACTTCGCTAGATTCTTTGCCTTCAGCAACCGACTCGCTTTCATTCCGTGGTTCTGTCTCGGCGGCAACCGGCGCAACATTAGCAGTCTGTGACTGGTCCGTACTTCCAGCCTCAGACTGCCACTGATCAACGTGTTCATCGTCATCATCATGCCGTGTAGACTCACTGCGTTGGTGATGCCGTGGCGGATAGCCTCGACCACGACCATCCCGGTGCCATGCGCGCCGGTACCTAAAACATCAACAGCTAATTATGCAAATAAAGAAATGCTTCTTACAGAAGGTACATAAAACGTTAAGCCTTAAAAAAAGTTAAGCCTTTGCAAGCCATAAGGCCCTTAGGAAGGAACTGATCAAAGTTTCCATAGCCATCAGCCACGCACCAGCTTACACTGCGAGACTGGATATGGGGCTGGTGCATTGCAGGGTGTGCCTGTGAAGTCCCAGCGTATGCTGGTACTCATTGTGCATACCGACAGATGCCAATAGGAAACCACATATGCCGAGTCCAATGGTCACGTGACCGATGACGTCACGTGACCCCAAAAGGTCAAACTCGTGACCCCAAAATTTTTGAAGCTCCGTATCTCTGTATCCGTGCAAGACAGACGCATGGTCATCATTGACCACCAATAGGAAAATGCTCTCGATGAGTCTGATGGTCACGTTCTGATGACGTCACGTGACCCCTAAAGATCAAAATTGTGACCCCAAAATATTTAAGGTTCAGTGTCTTCGTGACCGTGGAAAGCAGATGGTTTATAATTGACCATCAACATAAAAACTTTGTTATTGTAATAAAGCAGCAAATATAAATGTACAAAACATCAGTTAATACACTTGTTAACGGCGACATGCAATGAGTGACACATCAAAAACAGCAAAAATCATAAAAAGGTGATATTATTCAACAGCACATTGACAGTTAGACAATGTGATGGTGAGTGATAGCACCTTTTTCTTACACTGAGAGACTGGATATGGGGCTGGTGCACTGCAGGGTGTGCCTGTGATGTCGCAGCGCATGCTGGTACTCATTGTGCATACCGACAGATGAATGGCAAGGCTCAGTTACAAATGTCACTAACAGGACAACAACCCACTGTGAGAATTTGTGAGCCAAACTGGATGCTATGCACCACTAGTCTATGACAGGGCTATTTGGGATTTTTTTCAGGTTTTTAGGTTTAAGTGTACAGAACGTTGTACAAAATGAAACAAAACTCAAAACTGAGTAAGAATATCCTGTACACCATTCTCCACATTACATCGTTTTCTGTTGAGTGAATTACGCGACGTCAAAACTCAAAAATTAAATTTGGCCTCTGTTATTTATAAGTTGCATAATAAGTTTAAAAAAAACCTGAAAACCTGACTTTTCAGGTTTTTAAGTTTTTTTCCGAAAACTAGGTTCTTTCTATCTAGGTTCTTTTGACTAGGTTCAGGAAATCCAGGTTCTTTCAGACCATTTTCCATCCCTGCTCTATGATGATGATGACGCTGGTAATGACATTTCAGTCACAAAGATGTTTCCGTTCATTCATACCTCCACTTATCAACTCCACGACCATGTCCACGGTATGCTGGTCGGTCATCACGCCGGGAGTTGGACCAGTCACTGCGATGGTCACCTATGCCACCACGCTGACTCTGTCGAGGTGGCAACCAACCACCAGAGACCACCAGACCTGGCAATACAGCCGGCTCATCAATCATCAGCCTCGGTCGTGGTGCCACCGACGGTCTGTCATGTATGGGAGGAATGCCAATACCATCTCTACCTTGAGCCTCAAACCCAGGGTTCTGTGGCCCAACCCGCGGAGGCGGTGGCAGAAAGTTTGATGGTCGCGGTGGTGCAGGAAGACTAGATGATGAAAACTGTGCTGCAGAGTCCCCTTGCAACAGGCCATCAGCAGCAGCAGCACGGCGCTCGGGAAACGGCAAATTTGTCGGCATGTCAATTCGTTGAATTGGATCTCTACCATCATCTAACATGCAACAAAACAACAATCCCCATATACAGTAAATCTGCTTAAATATAAAACATAGCAGGAACAAAAACCAACAACACATGAGTTCTAATAATTCATTTATAAATTATGATAATACCGGGTGGCCCATAAAAACGTCCCAAACTTTGCATAGCTATAACGACGTGTATACTTTATGGAAATAAATTTCCTTTTGCACGTTTGTAGATCAATATGTACTCTTACTTACTTTTAAATTTCAGTGACATCATTAATGATGCCACTGAATGCCGCTCAATGACGTAAGGCGAGCTAAAAATCAGATTATGTAAAAACAGCATTCCATTGCACCGCATCAAAACAACTCAAATTTTTTCCAGACAATACACACGACTTAATCAGCACATAAGAATGGATATCGCGTTCACCAGATTCGACTCCTCTAGGCTAGATTACTTAGTTTGGGATATCTTGCAAGAACTTGTCTATGAAGAAAAGCATGAACCTTAAAGATCTTCAGAATGTTATCAGAGACAAATGGCATGATGTCGACATCAGACAGTCAGAATCAGAAAAGCCACGCTGCAGTGAAAAGGTGTTAAGCAGCAATGGCAAAGCAAAATAAAAGAGCTATTCAGCACATTTTCTGCTGATCAGTTGACTGATGATTAGGCCTACTGTGACGTTCTGATGTAGCCTGCACACTAGCTGCAATGCAAGTGATGAGCCACTTGCAAAATTTGCTTTGCAATGTGTAACAGTATTTTGTTTGTATCTCAGCTAATACTGAAGTGTTTTAGACGAAAATTCTTGGACATATTCGAAGATGTTTGCCCACTACATATGTGCTTTTCTGCTGATTTATTTCAACTGCTACACTGCATAATGCATGCAAATGTTTGGGACGTTTTTGGGGCCACCCGTTATATACATGTAAATTGTAACACAATTTTTCTTTAAAAATACCAGAAAGTGACTACTAAGACATGCAATATCCAAATCAATCTCTATCCTATTTTGCCTTCAAGAAACACAACCTTGCAAATTCACAACTACTGTTAAAATGTTGTACTAAAGTCACAGTGAGCACTAGAATTTCAAAAAGGAGATTTACACTTTTTGAAAAAAAGCCCAGCTATCACTAGGAAAAGCCGACCGTACTGCCTACGGTCGCAGCCCAGCCTCCGATTTCCAGTCACGGAGAAAAAGCGATTTGTCAGAGTAGAGACAGCGCCATGCACGTTATGATATTGGAACACTGTCTCGAATCGTACAATGAATGCTAGTATAATAAACATCGCACATGGTCATTTCGCCAAGCGATATAAATAGCTACTGTTCCATGCATGCGGTCATCTCGCCAAATGATATAAACAGCTACAGAGTAAATGAACAAGGAAAATATCAGACACAGGTTTTGCAAATATTCTCACAATAAAAACGCCTTGCTTGGGAAGACATGCTACAGCCTGTTCCTGTTGCAGTACTGACCTTCAAGGTCATTCAAAGTGAATGATTTTCACGTCATTTCAAAGCCAATATGCAATCTCCTATTAGTGATCAATAGCAACTTAGGCCCTATCTCACACTGTTTAACCGCAATAGCACACAATGACCTTCAAGATCATCCAAGGTCAATGATTTCCATCGAATCCGTCAGGGCGTATGCCATTTCCTATTAGTGATTATTAGTAACCTAGGCCGTATCTCTCACTGTTTCTGAGATACGACCACTTATAGCTTTAAACATTCCAGTGCGGCCAAACCACTGCAGATGCGGACACATGGTTACTATTGACAGCCAATAGGAAGTCATTACCGCCATATTTACTGATACCATCGCCGACCCTCTACGACTTACCATTCACCGACAATACCGCACGATTGGCTTACCATAGTGCGCTATTACCCTACAAAGTCATCCAAGGTCAATGATTTATATCTCATTTGAAAGCCAGTATGTGACTTCCTATTAGTGATCAATAGCAACCTAGGCCTTATCTTGCACCATTTAGCCACAATACATCCATGACAAACAGAGAGACAATGGACGACAACTCATGCCAATAGCTCGACCTTTACTAAAGTATGGATGGCTAAAAATGAGAAAGACTAAGTTAACAGAAACTGTTTTGTAGTACTCGCAGCATTTTTACACACAAAACGTGATTTTGCATAAATTAAATATAGTTAGACATAAAAAGAAATCTGAGCTAAAGCTGACGAGATGCATGAGAGTCTATAGCAGTTCCTGTGCTTAGGTAATCTTGGTCTATCTCCATCCATTTCATCGCAATTCACTCTTAGCAGCAAAAAATCGCCAAAAAATCACTAAACCAATATTTTTAGGGTTCAAGGTCATTCAAGGTCAGCGATGATGACATTTCTATGAAGCTCGTCGGGACGTAGCACCAGGATGGATGGACAGACAGATGGACGGACAGACAGAATTACCGTAGCTAATACGTGCTATATGCTAGCACTCGCGCATAAAAACTGTTAAAGAAATAAGACATTACCATAACAAAAATTATTACTGCTATTACTTCTGGTCTTTTACGTAGTCACTCTAGCTTAGGTAGGTCCTATGAGTAGGAATTTACTACAGAAAGACTTTCTACACAGTATCCCAAAAACCTAAGTAATAAATTACCTGACAAAAAGCTAATGCAAAATGCATAACCCAAACAGCTGTATAGAACTCAGTTACCAGGCAATGGAAAGCGCGGTTGTCCAGAGCTGAAACGAGGCGGTGCAGGAAGACTAGCAAATGGTAGACCAGGACCAAAACCATCTGTCCTACCCTGCTGTGGGAGCAGACTTGCAGGAACTGAAGAGCCAAATCCACATACATCAAAACCTGGCGGTGGTCCGAATAAACCTTTCTTCAGTCCAGAAGCCATTGGCTGCATGGCAGCATCAACTGAATCAAACCTCGGGTTCGCAAGGCCTCTGCCGTCATGGGCTGACAGATCCTGGGATGTGTCGGTCTGCATACCGGCCAAGCTCTGAAGAGCGTTCAGCACCCTCTCTGATGGACCTTTTGACAACGAGGATTCAGGCTCAATGGGAACTCCTGATGGTGGTGCTCCAAGAAGGGAAGGAATTTGCGGTGTGGAGTGCTGACGATCGCTGTTGTTCACACCTGGCAGGAATGAACCCGATTCAGGACCTCGAAGTCTCGGCATTTCATGACGTATGTTGAACCCCAGCAAATCTGGAGAAACCGTGCTATGTGTAACTCCGCTGAAGTCAGACGGACAACGAAGTGGTCCGACATTGCCTGCATTCATTGGCAGTGGGCCGAGAGCTGCAATGTTACCTGGTAGATTGACATTACCTGGTCCTACCAACCTACTACCAAACATTGGACCACGACCTGTCACTGGACTGATATCACGACCAGCAGACATCATACCAGGATTTGCAGTCATCGTGCCTTGCATGAAAGTCTGCTGACCAGGTGGTCGTGGATTAACAGGTTCAAGAGTACTGCTCGGCGCCAGATTAATGAACCGAGAGCCTACATCATATGGACCACGAACTGTGTCATGAATGCTGGCACTGCTACTGACTGGCATTGAAGGTCGTGCAATATTCTGGAAACGTGGAAGGCCGGGTGGAGAATTGCCTGGCATTCCAACACCGCCAAGTTTTGGACCTAACATGCTGTGAGCTGTATCCATTCCAGCAGCCTGACCGTTAAATTCACCAGCACCGATTCCATCACTTGGCACTGGCAGGGAGCTGTCCGTAGGGGGTCGAAGTGCTCCAGGAAAATGCTGAGAGGAGATGGGGGGCCTAGTCATCGATGGTATTGGAGGTGGTGCCAACCTTGTTGAAGCTGAGAGTGGTGGCGGGCCAACTGGAACCTGGATACCTCCTCCATACGATGAAATCCGAAGATCAACATCACTTGGACCTCCCATCAGACTGTCGCCAGCAGGATTCACAGGACCAGGAACTCTGGTCATTTCTGCAGGTGGTCTTATCAATGGCACTGGACCCCTTACCATCATTCCTGGGCCGCCAAGTGGAGGCATGCTAGTCAGCATCCCTGGCAGTGGATTGTTATGATCCAGAGAAGCTGACGAAATGGCAAAATTACTACCACTAACTGGCAAAGATGTGACATACATTTGACTATTGAGTGGTTGCTCAAAACCCATTCCGAAATGACTACCAGACTCAACGGGTTGATTTCCCAGCATGGAATGTGGTTCGGTAGAATGATAGCTATTGACAGGAGTCTGTAATTCACTGAGACGTGAAGGGCCCCGATCACGACCAAGTTGCCGGTCACTTTCACGCGACCTGCTGCTGGTTCTGCGACTGCAGATTGGCCACTCCTCATCGAACCCTTCACCCAAGTCATCCTCGCTACTTCCTGAGTTATCAAGATCCATGTCTTCAGCAGGTCGAGCGCCTAGCATCTTTGTCATCGAGGACACTGGTGGAGTTAAGGCTGGAGGTGGAGGCACTGAAAGATTGAACAGCCTCGGAGGTGGCAGTCTGGAATTAGCAGCAGATGAAGGACCACCTGAAATACCTACTGCCCCCGGAATAGTATCAAATGGCGGACCACCAACAGGCACAGAGGGAATACCCAACGGTTGCGAAAGAGGACCTACAGCTGGTCCAGGAGCAGACAATGAAATGGCACCAGCCAGTGGTGGAACACCAGATGGCGGAAGAAGAGCACCAGGTGGAGGAATTCTGACAGGCTGAGGCAGACCACCACCAGATGCTGAAGGAAACCTTGCAGCAAGTGGTGGCATTGGAGGTGGTGGTGGTACACCAGTGGGCGCAGGAGCAGCACCAACAACAGACGGAGGAATGGCAGCTGATACAGCAACACCACTGGACACAGACATACTTCCACCAAGTGATGGAATGACAGATGATAGTGGGGGAGGACCAAGAGCTGTAGGACCACCTAGCAGTGGAGAAACATGGGCAGATGAAGAAATGCTGCCAGATGCAGAAACACCTCCACCGAGCGCTGGAACACCACCAGGCAGTGGAACGCCAGCTGGCCGTCGAACACCTGTAAGTGTAGGAACACCAGTAGGTGTAGGTCCACCGAAAGGACTACCGAGAAGTGGAGTAACAAGAGCAGGCAGTTGAACACCAGAAGATGCCGAAACAGACTCAGTGGGAAATGAAGCCACACCACCCGGCAGCGGCACACCAGCCGGTAGTGGAACACCAGCAGGTGTAGGTCCGGCAACACCAAAAAATGGCGGACCACCAAAAGGTGTGGGAACAGAGGCAGATGGAGAAACACCAACACCAGATGCAGAAATACATGATGGAACGCCACCCGGTGGCTGAACACCTGGTGGTGGCCGAACACCAAGATATGGAGGACCACCCAGAGGAGGGGGAACAGGGGCAATGTGTGGAGGATACATTAGCAAAGAAGCCGGTGGCATATTGCTGACAGATGGAACAGCAGATGACATGGCCAGTTCATTGCTCTGACTTGACACCTGTCAAACAGACACAGCCGAAACACTGAACAGTTTCTAACAGAGCGAAGTGCTTTTACATCAATCCATACTGGTTTGCTATTCGTCTACTAACTCAGACTGACACCCTGTGCTCACCATCTAAGTATGTAACAAACAGCCAAGCTAAAATCAAGAACGAATTGTACACAGCACAATCGAACAACTACAAAATGAAACAGAAAACAGAATAATAACAAAAAATTTGAGCTAATGTTCACGAAATGCACGAAAGCCTATAGCAGTTCTGGTTCAGTAGTTTAGCTGAAAATTGGGATGTTCACGCTAAGTTAACATACAAATACCAAATTTGTTACGTGGATCGCATAACGTAGTAGCATGGCGCGACCTTGTGAATGATAGAGACTTGTGTCGCAGCCCGAAATCGCCAAAAAAATCCATAAAACCTCCTATTTTGGCGTTTCAAGGTCATTCAAGGTCACTGAATTCCGCGCCAATCGAGAGCCAGTGTATGACTTCCTATCAGTGATAAATAGTGAACTAGGCCTTATCTTGCACCATTACTGAGATACAGCGACTTATTGGCCAAAAAATTGCAAATTTTGCCTACCCCCTCTCATTTAGCACCCTTGTTCAGGGTGACTCCCTTCGAATTTATGGAAAAGCTTTATGGTTCCTGAAACTAAAGTCATCCAGGCAGCCGATGGTGAAGATTTGGTGATCCTAGCTTGCACCGTTTTTGACTGATCCACCTGTGTGACAGACACACAGATAGACGGACAGAATAGCGATGGCTAAGAAACGCTGAAAGCAGTAGCTGCTTTCGTGCATAAAAAATCAACCATCAATCCTTTCACTTGCATTTTATGAAATAAGAAACTAACTGATTAAGCAGCCGTCCTAATAGGCCACACTATGAGTTACAGGTCTTACTCGTTCATCTGACTGTCACATATAGGCTCCTAACTCAAAAAGTACAAGGCAACATATCAAAAACCAAAATGCTTGTAAACTTCCTAGGGCAGGAATAACCGATGTGCCAACTTTCAGTTCAAAAGAGGTAAAGGTCAGGGTTGCACAGCTGTAGATGGACAACTGCATAATATGTCAACACTGGACCAACATATCTTTGCATTGAACAGTATACCACAATTTTTGTTGTCTTTACAACACATTGTAACTATACACATCTGTACTATGCATACCAATGAGGCGTCAGAAATGGTGTTGACAGTTTGGCCGATGGTAGACACCGGAGTAGCATCAGTCTCTGCAGAGCTTCCATCTGACACCGGCTTGGAGTCTGAGCATTTTAACACGTCAACAACAGTTTACTTCAGCAGTCTCGCATTACGTCTGAATATGCCAGTGATGGGCACAAACTTTTTATTATTAGTTAAACTGTAACTATTTTTCTAACTAAAAGCAGACACATCATAGTAATCATTCATCAAAACTCTGTAACTGTGACCGATTGTTTCATCAGACATATGGCCGTGAGTGACACACAGTTAGAATCTGCACAGCAGCACTAAACAATTTCTCAACAGCAGCAAAACTAGGCAGCGTCAAGTTAATCTTCATGAGTGCAATAGCCAGTGCTGGAAATGACAGTAAGCTTGAATGGCAAATAACTTGATGGTAATAGGTAATCACTAAATTATTACTCTTATGCTAACAGAATGTTACTTGACTAAGCACTCAGTCTCGCAAACTGCCAGTGAATATTTCAAATAACAAAAATAATTTAAACTTCTTAGATAGTAACTAAGTTGAACTACGCTCTTATTGTAAACTAAGTTAAATAAATAAACTAAATAAGTTAAACTAATGGTCTAACTAAAATGTAGTTAAACCTTTAGTTAGCAACTTTTTAGTTAACTCTGCCCATCACTGGACTACACTTCAATAATACTCCAAACCATCAAATGCCAACGCTAACAACATAGAAGTGGAAGCATAAAAACCTAAGTGACATTGATGCAAGCATAACAAGTCTGATGCCGACATATATAAAGCCTTCATTTTTGATCTCCAGTGACCTTAACCCTTTACCTGAATATTGGCACATAGGTTACACCTGCCCCAGAAGATGTTAACAACAATCCTGAGTTTTCTACTGCTGCATTTTCAAGTTAGCAGCCCATAGAGAACAGAGTGAGTAAGTGAGTGAGTAGAGTCTAACATCCCACCCGATACAGTATAGGTCATTTCGGGGATGGCCTTTCCAGGCGGAATGCACACAAACACATAATAACGGAACAGTAAGTTTAACCTTTACAGAAACACAAAACACAAAAGAAAACAAGCTAAACCTAAAATTGGAAGAACTCCATTATACGTGTGCGTATGTAATTAACATAATGGTAGTTCTAATAATCTTCCCCATTATCCTCCAGACAGACATCAATGTGATAATGCTGTCTATTGGAGGACAGGGGGCCCACAGAGAACAGATAACAGTGACAAGCAAAACATGTAATCAGGCCCACGAGTGGGTGCTTAACACATAAAAGCAAAAGCAGAAGTGAATAACCCAGTTCACTATGAAAAACATGACGGTTACCACCTGCAAAATCTGGAGGCAGGCTGTCCTCATCAACAGTACTTCCTTCGGTAATGCTGTCCAAGCCTGAAGGCAGTTTATCCCATGGTATGAATGCAGTACCAATGTCCGAATCCCACTGATCCATGAACTTGGAATCCTTTATGCCAATACCAGGAGTCCAACGAGCCTGAAAAAGACAATATCATTGACCCAGGCAACGTACGTGAGAAATTAGAACATCATAAGACCCATCTATGCGAGTACTGGTATGCATTGCTTGCTTGGGTGGCTTGCTGGCGTACAGTTTGGCACTGGATGAAGTAATTGTAGGTCCACCAAATGCCTCTGTCACCAAGCAGTACAAGGGGTAATGACACTCGTTAGCTGAAAAAGTAACAATTGCACCTTCATGCATCACAGAGGCTGCACCTATGATTATGCCAAGTTGGCAGATATTTTGTGCTTGTTACAAATGTTCAAATTCTAGCACTTCAAATGCTATCACAAGTATGAAAATGATAGCAATATGCTGTACACACTGTGATAAGCCTGCCATTAAGATGCGATTTGTCGAGCTGCTCAAGGGCACGTGCAGCATCCATGCGATGCTCAAACGTAACAAACGCACAGCCACGAAAAGGCTCCAACTGCAACAATACATACACATAACACCTGCAACAAAACCTACTGGATTTCTTGGATATGTTGCCAAGTGCCTCACTTCAAACAGGCAGAAGTATTTGTTCAACAGAATGTAACAGAAAACCAGCTGGGGTCAAGGTTCTGCGCAGTATCTAATGGAACTTCTCTGGTTCTGGAGTAAAGCCTTAGAAAGCTAAAGTATTATTGTAATAAATGAAATGAACAACATTAAAAAACTGATTTGCGGTGCAAATTAACCAGCACTAAACATGTGGTACATGTTATTGTTTTCGACACAATGGCCAACAAAGCACTGTTTTGCTTTAATTCTTTGAACCTCATGCACCAGCCAAATTATCAACTTTCACTGGCTGGACTAACTGCACTGCCTGCGGACAGATACAATCAGGTGCATGTATTTTTAAGAGAACTGTTCCATAGGTTGGTATTCCAGTACATGTAGCACACATTAAGTAGGAGTTGCCAGCTTAGCATGCAAAAAAATGCAACAAAAAATCGACGTGAAAAATATACAGTCACAAACGTTTGCCAAGTAAACAGAAATAAACTCACAGAAATAGATGCCTGGCCAAACAGTGCCAACTTTCCCTTCAGTCCGATCTCACTTGTGTGCCGAACATTTCCAATCAACAAAGTACGACTGCAAACTGCACAACACAGACACAAAGGCACAGGCCACACTGTACTAAGTTACTTACACATCATGTACATGTAGTACTTTACATAACAAATTACCATCAATCCAATCAGGTTAACTCGCCATGCAAAAACTCAATCAAATAAATTCAGCAGCACAGTAACATGACAAAATATTGCATACGGTACACTGTGCCATCATCAGAACTAAAAAAAGTAGTTTCGACAGTACGTTTAATTTAATTTACTATTAGTAACAATACACAATATTATCGCAATAATTACTAAACTGTGCCAAAATAGCTGCAAAGTACTTGGAATAATTACACAGTATATTGCAAAATAACAATACAAAATAGAGGCTCAACTAAAATAAGTCATTCTAACTCAACTTAATGCAAATAATCACTCAAATTTTGCTAATGTACAAAATAAAGCTAAATTGTGATTAAAATGTAATTAAATCTACGGCAAATGCTGCAGTTTTAGTACATTTAAACCATCTGTGTAGAAGAAAATGAAGTATTAAGACTAAGACACTTACTGCTGGCAAGCTGGTTTCTTGGCGGAGGAAGGTCATATTTTGAACGACGTCGCACTAACCTCTGTTCAACTGGTTCATCGGGAGACTGGGACCTAGTCACAAGAAAACTAAGATGTCAACACGCCTTGCACAGACATGTATGTGGCCGTCGATCAAGAAGCCAAGGGTCGCATGCACCCACTGCACTCAGGGCTAAAAAAATGCGTATACACCGTTTACAGGTTTTGACATCCAATGGCTTTGACCTTTCAGCTGGAAATTGGTGCACTGGTTATTTCTACCATGTGGAAAATTCACAAACATTGGACTTCGGTGCAGACCTAATAAGTTTTCCTGTGCTCCAATATGCACCACTGACTAAAGTCACCATTAATGCAAATTTGCCATTACTGCACACCACACATTTTGCAGAAACAAAATCTGGACAGCATAAAATCACATTGCCACTGGCTGGCGGCCTGGCGTAATGGTAGCGCGTTGAGTCACAGTTACTCTACGGCATGCCAGTTAGTACTTAAATTGGTGACTGTCTACGGGCAGGTAAACCATCTCAGTACAAAGCCAGTCAACTAGGTCGACTCAGCCTTCTACCCTCCGTGAGATGGTAAAATGAGTACTGGCGGTGGTTATGGCCATCGCTAGGGAAGAAACGGCGAGTTCTGCGTAACAGTGGGCCCTGTGACCAGGACTGCTGGTATACTGGCCCTGTCGGTTAAAGGCGCTGGCTGTTGATTACAGACGGCCATCTGGCCGACTTGGGTTGTATGCCAGCTTAATTGCGTCTAACCCTCGCCGGCTCAAAGCCCTAAAAGACGATGAGCTCTCTCTCTCTCATCCCCAGTGGGGGGGAGTCACCACCCCAATCCGTTCCAGACAGCTCCAGAGGTGTCACGGGTCTGTTGTAAAGGAGTCTCCAGGCCACATATTCCTCCTGGCCCGATTGTGGGCTGAACATAGGAACACTAGATGCTCGACTGTTTCTTCAGCGCCTTGACAGTGTGGGCAGATGGCCGAGTCCCGGCACCCAATACCGTGCAGGTAAGCTGCTGCCAGCGGAGAATGGTCAGTGAGTACTTGTGCCACCATAACACACTGGTCTCTGGACCAATCCCGTTGCCAACGCTGGTAGCAGTGTTGACTGCCTGTAAATGAGCACTCTTGCAAAGGACCTAGCTGTCTTCTTCTACTGGTACTATCTGACGCCAGCAGAAACACAGAAGCGATGATCAGAGTCACAAAAGAGACTGTGTTAGAAAATGATGCCTCATTACCTAGAACGTTTACGACGTTCCTGAGACGATGACCGCCTCTTGCGACTATCATTTGACGAACGAGAATTTGACTGTGTTTCATTTGGTGTTCTACACAAACGACAACACATTTATAGAGATGTGACTAAGTTTGACAACTTTATGGCTGTTTGATATTCGACAAATAGTTGGGGGAGTTTCTGGTGAATACGAATATTTCATTTCATTCAACTTGGTTGAACTTTATTGAATTTTACATAGGAAATCTGACAATGAAAAAAACACAGCACTCTGGATGTTTCATTTTCTTAATTGAACTGGACTGACTGAACTTTGCCTTAGATACCGGTGCTGATTTTCACTGACTGCAAACTGAACAACTATATTTGGATGTTTCACTTTATTCCAATACTGGTATACAGGGTGCGACAAAAAAAGTGGACCCCTAAAGTTTTATGCTGTTTTCACAGCAACCATTTGGAATTTTAATTTGAAATTTTACAGATTTATTTACTGAAACCTTCTACATCTAACTGCCAAGTAAAATTTGATTCTGTTCAAAAACGACAAAGTTAAAGACTTTTTAACATGACCGCCTACCGACTTTTCAGCATTCAAAAAAACTCCGGCTACAACACCAATTTAATATCTTTCAAACAACACAGTTAAATAACGATGAAATGCCAGAATTCCATTGTCACTGCAAATATTCGAAGTGTTCACCACCAGCTCCAAGCTACAACATTAACCTCCAATCGCCTTATTTGAGAAATCTTTTACAGCCTTGTCGATCGGTCCCTGTGGCAGGTTGCCCCAGATAACCTGAAGCGCTTCCTTGTTTTCAGCTTTGTTTTAAGCGTGCAGTAAGCCTCTAACATTGCACCCCATACGCGATAATCCATTGGGTTTATATTCAAGGAATTTGGAGGCCATTGGTCTTTTGTGATGATAT
>Ga0056128_1000421_pt1 | contig 37413 bp, 40 predicted proteins | sample WorMetLIZISLAND2_FD_71113 | JGI IMG/M metagenome (GOLD analysis project Ga0056128, IMG submission 71113) | Marine gutless worms symbiont microbial communities from Max Planck institute for Marine Microbiology, Germany - Olavius geniculatus... ...
TCGGTGTAATCAATTGCTATTTGTGCGTTTGTAAAAATCTTGAAGAAAAAAAACCAGAAATTAGGCGCACAAGGTGAGCCGGTGTCAGTAAGTAAAATTCGATTTGGGCAACAGCCCGTAGATATTTGACCCCATGGGTATGCAAACCCCTCATATTGGCCCTGACCAGGCTATCCGCTACCTGCCGGGCTTCCGTATCCCGGGCACCCAGCTTTGCGAGAATGGCCGTAGAGGCCTCAAACAACGTATTATAGGTAAGTTTCATAGTTTATCATCCTGTCGCATGCCTAAGGTTTCGAGAACGCGATCCAGGTTGCCCGTTTCCACACTGGTCACACCTTTTTTCAACGTTTCAGCTTTCTGGATCTCATTGTCTACGCGCTTCAAGGTGTTAGCGTAGATCTCATCGGCTTGGGTTCGCGCCACAACCACCATGCCGTCGTCATCACCCAGTACAATGTCGCCGGGATGTACCATGGTTCCGCCGAATATAATCGGATGGTTGATGCGGCCCAGGCTGTTTTTGGTGGTGCCGGTAATGCAAAAGCCCCGGCAGAAAACCGGGAAGCCGCTCTGGGCAAGTTCTTCCGAATCCCGAACGCAGCCGTCGATGGCCAGTCCGCCCAGTTGTCTGGCAAGGGCAGATGTGGTCATTAAATCGCCCCAATAGCCGGCGTGCAAGTGTCCACCGGTATTGACGACCAGCACGTCGCCCGGCGAAGCCATGGCCAGGGCCTTGTGAAGCATCAAATTGTCCTTGGGATGACATTCGACCGTAAAGGCCGGACCGCACACTTTTCCACCGGACCGCACCGGTTTGATGCGATGATCCACCTGACCCAGGCGGCCGGAGGCCTCATAGACCGTAGCCACCGCCATTTTACTGAAATTGGTGATCGCTTCCTGTGGGGGACGTTTGATTTGGGTGATGACATGAATCATGGTTATACGTTTTCCTCCCTTGGTTGTTGATCTGTGTTCAAGTTAGGGGCTTCACCCCCAGTAGAATGTTGGAATACTGGAATATTGGAAAATGGGTTTTGGCCTCCGGCTCGAAGAGGATACTGGAGGACTGGATTAAGGGTCCGCCGAAGGCGGAACCATAAAACCAACAAAGGATAATATCCTTTAATAAACCCTCTATTCCATCATTCCATGCTTGAGGCATGATCCCAGGCCTCAGAAATTTTCCATATTTTCATCGAGTTGTAAAAATTCCGAGGCGTTAAATTAATGCGATCGTTAAGCGTTTTACAAGCCGATCACATCCGCTTCGACTAAAAACCGCGGCAATGGCGTCGGGCTGTTATTTATCGGCCGCGACAAAGGCTTTGGCCCTGCGGATTCCCTCCCCGGCATCGACACAATAGGCGTCGGCGCCGATATCGCGTGCAAACGACTCGGTCACCGATGCCCCGCCTACGAGCACTTTGACCTGCTCCCTCAGCCCCTTCTGCTCCAGCAGCCTGATGACCTTATCCATCTGGTCGAGGGTGGTGGTCAAAATGGCCGACATGCCGATCAGCTGGGCGCCGTTTTCCACCGCGTGGACATATTTTTCGGCCGGGCAGTCCACACCCAGATCGATCACCTCGAACCCCGCGCCCTGGAGCATGGTGATCACGATGTTCTTGCCGATGTCGTGCAGATCGCCCTTGACGGTCCCGATGGCGAAAACACCGGAACTTTTTACATCCGGCGCACTGGCCAGAATCGGGTTGAGCACCTCGAGGCCTTCTTTCATGGCCTTGGCCGACATCATCATCTCGGGTATGTAGATTTTGCCCGCCGAAAAGTTCTGCCCGACCTCTTCGAGGGCGGGGATCATGACCTGCTGCAGCAGCCACTGGGGGTCCACGTCATGGGCCACCGCCGTTTCCACCCGCTGCCGGATGTTGCGAAAATCGCCTGTGACCAGCGCGGTGTGCAATTGCACCTGGTAGTCGGGAAGCGCTTGCCTGTCATCCTCAGCCGGGGGTTCTGCGGCGGCTGCCTGTTCGGGCTGCGGCGCTTTGGCCGGCGCTTCGATTTTGTAGGCCTCGTACCATAAACTGCCGGTCGGGGCCCCCAGCCGGTCTCTTTGACCGTATTTTTCACAGGCGCGAATCATGGCATCCAGGTTGGCAAGGGGTGTGCCCTCGGAGATGTAGCCGCCGGCGGACACGACCAGACCGCCGCCCCTGCCGATGGTCCGGACAAGGGTTTTGACCGCCCCGTCCACATCCTCGGGGGAGCCTTCCCGCAGGATCTGCAGCGGCGGAATGCTGCCCATCAGACAGACGCGGTCACCGATCTGATTTTTGGCCAGGATCGGATCCACCTGGTAGCCGAAATGAAAACACTGGATGCCGGCCTCGGCAATGCCTTCCAGGATGGCGGTCGTGTTGCCGTCGTTGTGATACCATCTCTGGCAACCGGGAAAGGCGCCGTAGACTTCCTGATACGACGGCATGATAAACTCGCGGAACTGCTCCAGACTCACGAAGGAGGCCAGGTCGTCGTTGAGCAGGATCCGGTCGAAGTACTTCGGCGGGACTTCCGACTGCATGGTTTTCAGCCAGGCGATCTCCAGTTCGGTGCACCTGCGGACCAGCTTGTGAACGAAATCCGGGTTGGAAATGATGTCCGTCATCAAATGGCTGACCCCCCGAATCAAGGCCGCAATGGCCCATGGCGACATGACCGAGTAAAAAAAGACCGGAATGTCGAAGTCGACCCGGTTTCTCATATAGCGATAGTTGCGCAGCATCCGGGTCATGTACCCGGCGTTCTCCACGTCCGGCAGGGTCAACTTCTCAATGTCCGCTTCGGTTTCGACAAATTCATTCACCCAGGGCACCCCGTCATCGGTGAAGGTGATTTCCGCCCCGATGCCGGCGGGTTCCGGACAGGGCCCCAGGTCCGGCATGTACTGGGCCAGACCGGCGAAGCGGTTATACAAATAGGACTGGGCCTTGACCATCAATTCCGGCCGATGGAAGTAGTCGTATAGCGCCATGTCCGCGTGACCGGCAGAAAATGGGCCGGTGGTGTGCAGAAACACCGGCACCTGATCCGGTTCCTCCAGGGCGGTGGCCGCCTGGATGCGCGTCCAATTGGCCTGGGCATCGTATTCCATATCGAACTCCTCTAAACCGGCGGCCGGTTCGATACTCTGCGACCGCCGGAATGATTTGAATGATTAGGAAGTGATTTCGAAACCACTTCGATTGTTATCGGTCCAACAGCACCGGCCGGATATCGAGAAGCCGGCAGACGTGCTCCAGTTCTTTCAGCCAGTTTCCGGACAGCGCGCAAATGTGGTTGGAGGCGAATTCATCCACAAACCGGTCGATGTCCACATTGGTTTTCACGAAGGCCGTGGGCAGCTGGTGGCTGCCGCGTGCGGCAACGAAGGCTTCGTATTCGTCATCGGGCAGTTCGATGGCCTCGCCCCTGAATATGGCCATGGAGTAGACTCCGGCCTTGCGATACATCCGCCCCAGGGTCAGGGGGCCCGGTGCGCAGGTGAGATAGGTCGTGCCGCCGCCGCCGGGTCTGATGGCCGGTCGGATATGGACCTGTTTCAGGTTCTGGGAAGGGTTGTCGCTCCGGCCGGCAAACCAGGTGCACATCCCGCCGCAGTTGGGGATGTAAAACGTGTCGGTGTCGTCATTGATATAGGACACGTCGCCGAACATGGTTGGCAGCCCGCCTGAGACCAGCTTCATGATCTCGGCGGTAAGCCCCGCATCGGCGTCCGCCTCGCAGGCCATGACCGTTGTCTCCTTTTTGCCGTCGGCATCGTAGGGGCCCGGTAAAAGCGCGGCGGACAGACACTGGGGCACATAGGAATTGGAGAGGTCCGGCATGCACTTGATGGCCACGAAATCGAGGTGTCTTTCCTCGATAATCCGCTTGGTCGCCAGGTAGCACCGCACCTGGTGGGCAAGCTTGTCCGGAATCAGGCCCTTGTCGTCGTAGGCGATGCTGCCCATGTTCTCGGCCAGCCAGTCCATCATCTTCTGGGTTTCCTCCGGCGGCACCTCCTCGGCCAGGCGGATGATTTCCAGCTGATCGATATGCTCGGCATCCACGCCGAACTGGCGCCGCCACTGCATCGGGTCGAAGGTGCCGGTATCGATCCCCAGGCTGCGGCCGCCGAACAGTCCGAAATTTCTGCCCTTTAAACGCGCAACGGCCGATGCCGCCCGGATGTAGGGCAGCGCGCGGTTGGCCATGGCATCCGCATCGGGCCCGTCGAACTGTTCCCTGACGCGCAGGTGCGCATACCCGATCTGGTCCAGGGCGCCGGCCGCGCCGAAAAGCCCGACCGACCCGTGTGTTCCGGGGTCCTTGTTGGAGAGCAAAATCGTGGGCAGATCGACACGCTGCACTCCCCGCAGCACCATGTTGGGCGACACCCAGCAGGGCACGTGGGCGATCAGCACCTCCGCGCCGGATGCCTTGAGCCGGTCGGCCTGATCGTCGATCTGGTCTATTTTTCGGGCGACATCGTCGAAACTCACCAATTCGACGGGTCGTTGTTCGAAGTATTGTATTGCTTTTCGATGCCTCGGCTCGGTGTGCCCTTGAAACACCTTGGCCCACTCGTGATCCCGCGCATCTCCGAAGGTCATTAGTCCAACTTTGGGAGAATTCATGTCTACCTCAATCCATGACGATGTTAAATTGATTGAAATTGGGTGCTTCACACAAATCGCAATGACGCAATATCATTGCCCAAACACCATATTATTCATTATTCATGTTCGTTACGGGTTATTACGTGCTCTCGCGATCGAAGGACTGAATGATGCGCCCGCCGTCCACGTACACGGTCTGACCCGCCATAAAAGAGGCGTCCTCGGAAGCCAGGAAGACGGCCACCCGGCCGATCTCGGCGCATTCGGCCACCCGGCCGATGGGCGTGCGCCGCAATATCATGTCCATCAATTCCTTGTTGTGACCCACCCGCTGCATGAGTTCGGTGTTCACCGCGCCCGGGCCGATGCCGTTGACCCGGATGCCGTAGTCGATAAGCCCGAGCCCCATGACCTTGGTCAGCTGGTTGATGCCGCCCTTGCTGGCCGAGTAGGCCACCTGGTTTTTGAGCCCGAGCACGCCCATGACCGAGGACATGTTGATGATCGCCCCGCCTTGGCCCTGCTTGACCATCTGTCTGGCCGCCGCCTGACCGCAAAGGAAAACACCCTTCAGATTGACATCGATGACGCGGTCCCAGTCCGCCTCCGCAACATCCAGGAATTCGGCTTTGGCGTTGATGCCGGCGTTGGAGACCATGACGTCCAGCCGGCCGAAACGCGCCACGGTTTTTTCGACCAGGTTGTTGACCTGATCGCTGCGGCTGACGTCGCATTTGACGAACATGGCCTCGTGGCCCCGGGCCGCGAAGGACCGGGCGGCCGCTTCGCCCAGGTCCTCGCTGCGGCCCGTCAGAACCACCCGGGCCCCTTCTGCGGCGTATTCCTCGGCAATGGCCAAACCGATCCCTTTGGTGGCCCCGGTGACAATCGCCGATTTATCTTTCAGTTTCATCGCTAACCATGTCTCCTTGTCTGCAATTGCTCATTGGGATTATCCGCCAGGGTGTCCGCTTCCGATAAGCACGGTTCTTTCTGTCGAACAAAAGGCCCGACACTGCCAGCACGCGCTGTTTGCGGCGCGGCGCACCACCTGCACCACCTGTGTACGCCACAGCCGCAAACAAGCGCATGATGTCCCTCGGAGGGAAAAGAACCATACCCGGATGGACCCTAATTGGTCTGGGGCTTGACTCCCAGCGGGTATTTTTCCCGAATTTCAGTGACCAGTTCGCTGATGTGATCCACGACCCGGGTAACCAGTATCTCGCCTTTTTCAACGGTTGCTTTGGTGGGATCGCCCACAACGCCGTTGCCGCCCTCAGCGATATCGTATTTCTCCGGTCGCGCGAAGGTGCCTTCGAAATGGTACATCTGCCCCGGCGTGGGGGCTGCCCCCGGTGCGATTTTCCACTTGGGATCGATCAGGGGGACACCGTCTCCGAGAGCCGCCTTGGACATGTCCACCAGTTCGGGGTAGAGGTAGAGGGCAACGGAAGTCTCGGCTTCGTCCGCATGCCACATGTAGTCTTCCAGGACGTCCTTGTTGTCGCGCAGGAAATCATACCAGTGCAGGGAGAGCACAAAATGCCCCTCGATGCCCAGCTTGTGCACCGCTACAATTGTGGATGACACCTGGCCGTGGGCGGAGATGATGATGAACTTGTTGTATCCGGTCACCGAGGCACCCCCCAGTGGTGATAGGGGTGGGAGCCGTACATGGGGCACGGCAGGACCATGGCGCCGCTTTTTTCGCCGACCCGTTCGGCTATACCCATGGCATTGCCGGCGTCCAACAGCAGCGGGCAGTGGGGTCCGTGCTGCTCGATGGCGCCGATGGGCAAAATGGCAACATCACAAACGTTTTTGGCATAATCCACCACCACCGGTGCCGGATTGTCTTGCCACCATACAGATTTTCTTTCAGTCATAATATTCTCCTTTCATGATAAAATCGTGGCACGATTTTATGCTGAGCGACTTCGTCGCTCCAATTTTTATTGCTTCAGGTCTCGATAATTTTTGAAAAAATCCTCTTCCTGAGCGGTTGGCGCCTGTTTATCAGGCAAGCCATTATACCTTAGAATAATGGTTGTCCGGCATTTTTGACCCTGATGCGGTACAATGTTTGGGATGCGGTGATATATAGACTGCACATATCAGCGTCACCCCAGGTAAAATTGGCGGCCTGCCGGGGCACCAGGATCCGTCCCAGCAGCTCGGCTTTTTGATCGTATACCCACACACCGCCGGGTCCGGTGCAAAACAAGCGGCCGGCGCAATCAACTTTCATGCCGTCGGCAACCCCGACGCCATCCCCGCTTAGCTCGGCAAACAGTCGACCCTTGCTCAACAGGCCGTCCTGGCCGACCTCGAACACGCGGATATGCTGACGTACGGTATCGTTGATGAAAAGCAGCTTTTCGTCCCCAGAAAAGCAAAGTCCGTTGGGCTTCTCAAAATCGTCCACGAGCAGGGTCAACTTTCCCGTCTGCGGATCGAGGCGGTAGACCCCCTGGAAAGCAAGCTCCTGGGGACGGGCAACGCCATAGGGCTCGTTGCGGCCGGAATTGGGGTCGGTGAAATAGATGCGACCGTCCGACTTGACGATAATGTCATTGGGGCTGTTCAGCTCCTTGCCCTGATAATGCGACGCCAGGACTTCGGTGCGCCCCTGGGGATCGGTACGGGTTAGACGACTGGTGGCGTGCTCGCATGTCAATATGCATCCCTTGCGGTCGTAGGTATTGCCGTTGGCCATGTGGCTGGGTCGGCGAAAAACGGACGTGCCCTGGCCTGCCAGCCAGCGGTACATGGTGTCCCCGATGATATCACTGAAAATCAGGTGGTGATCCCGGGGATGCCAGATGGGTCCTTCCAAAAACTTGAATCCATCGGCAATGACCTCCAGAGCGGCATCACTTTCCACAACCGCCAGGAAGCGCTCATCGCGGATATCTAAAACGGAGTTTGGCATCATCGCTACTCTTGGCCCTTAGGGGCGTTTTTCTGATAACATGTTGTAAATTACTGATGGTTTTCCGCCGCAGGCGGATCGGGTGTCAGGGAACTGAAGTGCTAAGTTCTGACACCTCGTATGACACTACGAAAAATCTATCTCACGCAAAGCCGCAAAGACGCAAAGGAAATAGCAAATATTATAATTTATCTTGGCGCCTTGGCGTCTTTGCGTGAAAATAATCAGTTTCTTTTTTGATCAGACTGGTCGTTTTGTTGACCAGCGGCGGCGCTTATATGAAACTACATCAAAAGCGACCCGCAGAATGTCGAATAACGAATTTCGAAGGGAGGTATCGCTTCAGGCTTCGCCTTCGGCTACGTCCCGACAGGTCGCTCAATCTTTTATTAAAAATAGACAGAATTCATTATTCGATGTTCGATGTTGGGCGTTCGATGTTCGATGTTCGATGTTCATTAGTTTCTTCCCTTGATCAGACGGGACGCTTGCGGCCGCGGCAACACTGACACCTGAAACCTGAAACCTGAAACCTTTAGCCAACCAACTGCGTCATTGTTTCCCCATTGGGACCACTTCTAGCCTGTTAATCGTTAGATGGCAGATATAGTTGCTTCAACAGTGCCATTTCGTCAAAATAGGTCCACTCTTCGACAAACCTGCCGTTTTTCACGAGATGATGGCTGATTCCCATGAGATAAAAAGGTTTGCCGGTGGGTGGGCCGTAGGGGCCATTGCCTTTGTGGCTGCCCTGCAGGTGCCAGCGGGTCATGGTCTTAAAGCCCCGCTTTTCATCTCCCATCCAATAAAAATGATCCACCGTCATGGCAGCGTCGGGGAAGGCGCCCAGCAGCGTCAGCAGCAGTCCTTTGAAAGCACCGATCCCATACAGGTTTCTGGCCGAGGTGGTATGGCATTGGTAATTCTGAGCATAATATTGATCGATGCGGTTTAAAAGCCGCTGATTCCAGATTTCGTGAAAGCGGCTGCGCACAAAATATTCGATAGCGGTCATATCCGCTGCCTGCGGCGCCAGGTCCGGAGGAGGCTCCTGACCTTTGACCCGTTCGAACTCACCGTGCTCATGGGGCTTGACCCCGGGCGGCGGCCCTTGTTGAGCCAACTTGACAGCCGTTTCGATCGGATCGAAGCCAAGCTGTTTGACCACGGCGATTTCATCGCGGGCGATCCACTCTTCGATGATCTTGTTTTCCTTGACCAGGCAATTGGCAATCCCGGTTCGAACCACGCGTCTGCCGGTGGGCGGACCGTACAGGCTGTACCCCGTGTTGTGCGCCACCCAGGTGATGCGATGGGATGTGTGAAAACCGTCGTTATCGTTTCCGCTCCAAAGCACTTCATCACCGATCAAGCGTACGTCCGGGAAGGCGGCGATGGTTTTCAAGGTATTTTCGACCACGGTTTCGCGCCCGTAGGTCAAACCCTCGCTGGTCCAGATGGGGATATTGTGGGCGTAATGGGTGTATATCAGGCCGATCCCTTTTTCCTCCCAGATCTTATGGGTACAGCGAATGATATAATCGACGATATCGACATAATCGTCGTCAAAACCCTGTAAGCTTTGCCGGCGCTCAGTTCCCGGCGACATGATGGCGGAGATGTCCCCTTTGGATGCCAGCGTGATTTGCGGTTCTTTTTCCCCGGATTGTATTTTGGAGGGGTCTTTGGCTGTCTTGCTCATTTAGTTATGCTCGCTTTCGTCGTTGCCCGTGTGGGCATTATGAGATTCGGCGATGTCCGATGTTGTTGTGTCGCCGCCCGGGGAAAACACGATCTCCCCAAACCGTTCAACCAAACCGACAATGCGGTTGTCCCGGGTTTCGAGCATCGTCAGGCCCGGAATACAGAAGCGCGCGTTGGCGGGGGCGCCGTAGCTGCTGCAACCATCATGGCTGCCGAACATTTTCCAGCGCAGCCCGATCTTGAATCTAGACTCGGATTTCTGCTCCCAGAAAATCTCGTCGATCAATACGGTCAGATCAGAGGACAGCGCCAGGCGGTTCAACACATAGGCTTTAAAGCCATCCAAATCCTCGCAACCCGCGCCGTTGGCAAGATCGAACCGGCAATCCCGGGCAATAATTTCATCCACCGAGTTTAACAAACGCCAATTGAAGATCTTGCTGACCAGCGTCTCTGCAATAAATTCAGGCCAGCGCCCTTCTGTCGGACTTTCCGGCCAGGGTGCCGGCGTCGTTTGACCCCTGGTATGGGCAATTTCGCCCTCTCCGGCAACCCATTGAAAATCCGGTCTGGCATAGCGGTGCAGCCGCTGATGGGCTTGGGCCGGATCCATTCCGAGCTGCCGGATCAGGTTGAGCTGATCGTTGTGAAGCCATTCCGCGAGGATACGTCCCTGGCGCCAATGGCTTAATCTCAATCCGGAAATGCTGACGGACTGCCCTGTCGGCGGCCCGAAAATGCCATGGCCCCGGTGGGTCGCCGACCATTCGAAGCGCTCCAGCATACGCATGCCGTCATCCGCATGGTCCACCCAGATCACGTCCTCGCATCGATAGGAGAGGTCTGGAAAAGCGGCCAGCCAACGGGTATACTCGCGCACAATCGTGTCCCGGCCGTAATAATCGCCCACAGACCTGTGCCAAACGGCATTGTGCCGGTAAAGTTCGTATACCCTGCCGATCTGCTGGTTATTCAGGATATCGGCAATGGCCGCCGCATATTTTTTTGCTTTGGATGCAATGCTGCTCAAAACTCACCTCCCGCCGCGGGAATCAAAGCGCTTTCAAACCATCAGTGATTTCATCCGTTCCAAAACATCCAGACCTTGCTGTTTCAGCCAATACAGCAGGTCGATCAAAACCCAGTTTTCCACCAGCTTGTCACCCTCGCGCCGATAGATGTCCACGACCCGCATATCCGCGCGGACCTCGTTGCCCGGCAACCCCAGGAAACCGCCGATGGGTGTATTGGTGAGGTTGGCCCAGCCATAAAAACCGGCATACTTTCCTTCTGCGAACCGGCAGACGTGCCCGTTGTAGACTTTATCCTTGAGCCCCATCCGAAAAGGGTGCTGATGCTGCTCCTGGTACCGAGGGATCGTATAGGTGGCGCCGATGCCGGCCGGCCCGTACCAGATCATGTCGTCGTGCCAGGTGGTGCATAAAAATTCCGGGGGCGGACAGTCGTCGCCGCGTTTGTTGAGTTCATCCAGGTCACAGCACATGTCGTTGACCGCGCTAAGGTTTTCTGCGATTCACGCTCATCCTGGGATTCATAGAGAAGACCGTCGTGGGTTCGCGGTCCCGGATAGATAAACGAGGCTCCGGTCTGGGGCGGCAGCGGTTGGATTCCCAACTGGTGCATCACCCCGATGATGTCGCAAAAAAAGCCGGTTTTGCAGATCTTGCCGTCCCTGACACAGTTGAAATCGGCATAGCGCAGCAAGGCGATTTTGCGGCTGGCGGGCATGCCCAGCCAGCTGCCGTCCAAAAGACCCATAAAGTGCCCCATGCTGGTGACCCAATGGGTGTTGTCGATTTCACTGGTCCCGGCCATAAAGATATCCTGACGGCGTTGAAGATGGGACCAGGCCCGATAAAGCGGTATCCAAAAAATATCGGCAACCGCCTGGCTGCCCCGCTGTTCATTAAAGGGGTGAACACCGTACCATTCATAATCCGAGCTGGCATATTTCTGCAAGACACTGCCGACGGTATCTGCAGTCGCAGATTCCAGCTCTTCGTAATAGGCCAGTATGATGGCTTTATTCTCTTGATATTGATTCATCGATATCTTTTAATGTCGGTTTGAATGTTCATTCCGGCAGGACTTGTCTGTATACGCGCAAAAAATTTTCCCCCAGAATCAGACGGCACTCATCCTCGCTGAAACCGTGGTTCAACAATGCCGGTATAATCTCGGCAAAGTCCTCATGTTCGTCTAATCCATCAACAAAATCACTTTTTCGCAGTCCGTACCAGACACCTTCGATCCAGCCCGGGTACTTTTCGCTCTGTACCGGTGTTTTACGATCAAATTCGCAATAATCCGGGCCCAGGTTGCCGAATCCTTTGATCGCTTCGCGATCCACCGGCGTATCGTAGGCACAGTAATCCGGTCCCAGGGCCACATGTTCGACACCCGCCAGATTGGCGATGTGATCGATATGCCGCAGCAGATCGGCGCTGTCGGGCCTATCCTTTTCCATATTTACCAGGGCGGCCCAAAAGCTGACTGCGATGACCCCGCCCCGCTGGGCAATGGCTTTGATGCGTTCATCACTTAGGTTGCGGGGATGATCGCAAACCGCTGCCGCGCAGCTGTGGGAATCGATTACCGGATTGTCGGTTATCTCAATCAGATCAAAAAATCCATGATCGGATAGCTGCGCCGTGTCGATGACCATTCCCAGCCGGTCGGCTTCTTTGACTACCTGTTCGCCGAAATTGGTCAATTTCCCCCGCGACCTTGTTTGCGCCACCCCGTCCGCCAGGCGGTTGCGGCTGTTGCCGGTCAGCTGCAGACCGCGAAGCCCTGCGCGATGAAGGCTTCTGAGGGAAGACAGCAGGTTTAAATTGGGTTTGCCGTGCAATACCCGTCCGCCGTCAATGGTCGCCAGGACAGCGAATTTTTTTTGATCCAGGGCACGATCGATATCCCTCGCATTGCGGCAGAGAACAAATGAGCTGCAGCCGGCTTCTATTTCCGAATTGAGGACATCCAATTTTTTATGGGCATCCCAAAATCGAAATTCGGACGCGCTGTACATCACCTGGGCCACATGATCTCCGCCCACGGAGATATTGATCACATCGACACCCTGCTGATCCAGAACCGGTTTGTAGACCTGATCAAAAATGTGTCGTTCACCCCTGACTGCTTCTTGCTCATGGAGGAGAAACGAGTAGATATACGCGTCCAGCATCTCCTGGTGGGCATCACAGACGACCGCGGATCGATGCAACTGCTTGGCCTGCTTTGATAGGTCCGCTGCACTCATCAGATGAGGGTCTCCTTGAACAAGCGCATCATATTAGCGCCCAGGATTTTTTTGATGTCGCCGTCTGAATAGCCATGTTTCACAAGATAGTCCGCGATCACGTCAGCCTCTGCAATTGTATTGGGATCATCGAGCATGTGATCGCCCTGGGGGATGCCGGTATAGTAGCCTTCTATGGATCCGGGAGCCGGGCACATGGCCCGGTGAATATTATGAACCAGTTCGAAATTGTCGTAATCCAGGCCGATACCGACGTGGTCGATGCCGACAAGCGATGCGATATGATCAATATGTTTGATCACGTCATCAAAGCTAACCCATTCACAGGTTTGCTGAGAGTTCCACTTGATTTCGGTCTTGACCATCTCCATGCCGACAACCCCCTGGTTTTTACCGATTGCTTTAATTCGCTCATCGCTCAGGTTATTGATGTTTTTGCAGACCGCCTGAACCCCGTTATGGGAAACCAGAACCGGTTTGGCGGATACTTCCAGAACGTCGAAAAAGCTTTTGTCGGTCATATGGGTTACATCGAACAACATTCCGAGACGGTTCATTTCCTCAACCAGCTTAACGCCGAAGGTCGTCAAGCCGGCATCGGCGCGGGCCTCGCCCATACCATCGCCAAACCGTGTTCTTCCCTCGCCGCATATGCAGTTGACCCGCAAACCCAGACGGTAGAAGGTCCGCAGCATGCAAAGACTCTCTTCGCCGGGTCTTCCTTCAAGGGCCCTGGCACCTTCAAAGGCAAGTAGAACAGCCAGTTTGCCGGCTGCGACCGTATCTTCTATCTCCCCGGCATTGTGACAGATGTTGAAGGTATCAGATGCCTCTTCCTCCAGGCGCAGCATGTCAATCTGCTCAAAGCTGCCGAATTCGATATGGTCGCTGAGGTTGCACATGCAAGGCGAATTGGCACCCACCGTGGTGGCGATAACGTTGATCTGCCCTCGCTGCAATGCCGGTGCATAATACCGATCGAAAATATTGGTCTCCCCCAAGGCCTGCCGAATGGCAAACTCGAACATCATGTGGTTGTGAACATCCACAAAAATGGATTCTTGATTCAAGCGGCGGGCCCTGTCACTGATCTTGCGCCGCTTCTCGAATTTTGGACGGATTCCTGTCATGGTTTCAGTCGGGCCTGGCTGTCGAGTCCATCCAGCAGATCGATATCGAACTGCATGAACAGGTCCAACAGATCAATCAGAACCCAGTTTTCCTTGAGCAAATTTTTCTCGCGCCGCCACACATCGATGATGCGCATGCCGATTCTCTTGTCGGTCGCCGGTGCACCCAGATACCCATGGCGATGGGTGCCTTCCAGGCTGGGCCAGCCGGTTGAAACGGCGTAGTGCCCTTCAGCCAGGCGATGTCGTCGCTGATATAGGTATCGACCAGGCCTTCGTAGCGATGCGGGGCCTGATTTAATTCCTGCCAGAATCTCCAGACCGTCGCTTTATTTTCCTGACGAACCGTAGACATCATCATCCCTTTACGGCACCGCCTGTCAAACCGGCCACAATGTAGCGTTGGAAAAACAGAATCAACACGACCAGCGGCAGGGTGATGGACACGGCTCCGGCCACCCCGTGCATCAGCTTGGCCAGGGAGTCGTCGGAAAAAATATAATTGGACAAGGCTGCCGTCATGGTCATGTGGTCGCCGCTCATGAGCTGGCTGGATATAATGAAGTCATTATAGGCCAGCAAAAACGAAAACAGACCCGTGGTGATCACTCCCGGCCACATGACCGGCATGATGACCTTGACAAAGGTCTGTATGCGGTTGCAGCCATCCACCAGGGCGGCCTGGTCCAGTTCCTCGGGGATGTTGGTAAAAAAGGAGCGCAGCATCCAGATGGTATAGGGCTGGTTAATGGCCACCAGTACGATGATCAGGGTTTCATAGCGGTTCCAGATCCCCATGGACCAGAAAGCGGGCTTGTAGGCCACCAGCATGACCGAGTGCGGAATGGCCCGAAATACCAGGGCGGCAATCAGCAGATAAAATCCCAGGTTGCCGCGGTAGCGGGAAAGGGCATAACCGGCCAGGCATCCGATGGTCAGCGACACCGTAAGGGTACCCAAAGTGACGATGGTGGTATTGAGGGCCTGTTTCCAGAAGCCGTCCACAACCCAGACCGTGTAAAAATGCTCGAAAGTGATGGGGGCGAACAATTTGGGTGGGAAACTAAAGGCATCCACCGGCGCACGAAAAGAGATCAGAAACATCCACAGAAACGGAAAGGCCGCCAGAAAAATCCACAATCCCAGAAAGCTGTTGGTAACCGGCTTTAGTTGTTTTGGAATCATCGAAGCCATGATTAAGCTACTCCTTTTTGCTCACGGTAGGTGCGCCGCAGACTCGGCAGCAGGAGAATGCAAATGCCGATGACCGTCAGAATCGCCGAGGCCGCCGCTTTCGAATAGTTATCCTCGAAATTGAGGATGTAGTAGGTCAGGTACTGCAGCGAGTTGGCGAACAGATTCGAGCCGAACACCAGCACCGGCTCGAAGATGCGATAAGCGTCCATCAGATGAATCAGGATGATGAAACTGAACAGGGCCGACAGATGCGGAATAATGATGTAGCGCAGGCGCTGAAAGTAGTTGGCGCCGTCGACCTCGGCGGCCTGGAGGGCATCCTGGGGCACGGTTTGCAGACCGGCGTACAAAATCACGAAGGCAAAGGGCGTGACATGCCAGACGCCGTATAGGATGATCAGGGTGCTGATGCTGAGGGCGCTTTTGAGAAAATAAATCTTGCCCATCCCGAGCTGCTCCAGCATGGCGGCCACGATGGCATTATCCAGAAACAGCCAGTAGATGGACAGCGAGCCCACCACCGGGGTGATGATGTGGGGCAGCAGCGAGCAAAAAATAAGCGGTCCCCGGATCCACTTGACGACACTGTTGACGATTACGGCCAGGATAAAGCCCAGCACGATGATACAGGGTGTCGTGATAAAGGCATACAGCAGGGTAAACTCCAGGGCCCCCCAGAAATCGACATCGGTCACGTCCCGGTAAAGGCCATACATGCGCTGTTTAAAGCTGGTGGGCTGGCCTTGATCGGTCTGGGAGCGGTCCTTGCGAAATGCCTCGGCCAAACCGCTGGGATCGGCCACCGTGTCGAAGTTGCGTGCGCCCACGTACTCCCATACTTTGACCGGTTGCCCGTTTTCGTCCAGCACCGGCTGGGGCACTTTCTCAACCGTTGTTTTGGTGAGACCGCCAAAAAGCGGCACTGAGGATTTGACCTCGACAATTTCGGTCTTCACATAGGAGCTGTGTATCGAGAGATAGGCCACCCCGATAAGCGGTATCGCGATCAGACACAGCATCGCCATAACCGATGGGCCGACAAAAGCGAGAAAACTTTTAAGATTCATGATAACCTCTCGCGGCTATGGATTTTCGGTCCGATGAACAAAAACAAGGCTAATCTTCCATGAGCTTGTGATTTTGTTTTAGTTCCAAATAATTGGAGTGCTGGACATTTGGAATGCCGAATGACCAATGACAAATGACGAATTGTAAAATATTATCTGATTTTACCCTATGCGTTTCGCCCCAAACGCTCTGCTTTTCCAATCCGAAATCTGAAATCCGAAATCCGAAATCGATCCCACTCCCGTACTCCATGATCGATAATTTCTCGGAATGTAAATTATCCTCGCTATTCCTTATTATTGTTATTATTTCCGTAGTTTTTTAGTAAGCTGCGCGCACCCGGTCATGTCAATAAACCGTCACTGGATCTGATCACCGAACGGATGCACGCGCTTGATATAGGTTTATTTGATGTAACCTTTTTCCCTGGCAGCCTGGATGTACGAGGCTTCGGCGTCGTCCAAAGATTCTTTGGCCGATTCCTTGCCCGCCATGAAATCGCCGATGTTCTCACCCAGGGCTGCATGCACCAGCGGCATCTGCGCTTTCATGGGATAAGAGGGTGCACCGCCCATGGCTGATTCATAGGCGCCCTTGGAAAAACGGCTGGCTTTGTATACCGACCGCAGCCAGATGGTCACGTCATTATTGGCTGTGACCACGTCTTCGCTGAGCCCTTCCATCATGACCTGGAAGGCCAGATCACGGTCTCCATCCATGTTTTTCGCCAAATAGAACCCATCCCACCACAGGGTGGTGGCCGGCGCGCCGCCCTTCTTGGCCAGGGGTGCAGCCGCGAATTCGATCTTGCCCACCACCTTGGATTCGGCCTCATCATCCATTTTCACGGCCCGCGACGCCCACAAATTGGCCATGGCGATCTGACCCTGTTGAAACTGCTGCATGATGGCCGTCGTATCCAATGCCAGCGCATTGGGCGACATGTAGGCCATCAGCTTTTTCATCAACTCCAGGGTCTTGAGACCGGTTTCTGAATTGAAGGCCGGTTCGGCCGTCCCGGGTTTGAAGAACTGTCCCCCCATGCCCAGATACATGTTGATAAATTCCTGGGCGATATTCCAACCCGCCTTATATGTGCCGCCTAAAGGAAACTGAATCGATGCGTCGCCCTTGAGTTTTTCGGCGGCCGCCAAAACCTCTTCCCAGGTGGTCGGCACAGCAATATTATGTTTTTCCAATAGATCCTTGCGATAGAAAAGATGCTGGGCATTCACCTGGAAAGCAATGGCCATGATGTCGTCGCCGAATCGAATCAACATGCCGTCCTCGATCTTGTATTTATCCCGGTATTTTTCCACCAGATCGTTGAGGGGCTGCAAATAACCGCCGGCCTGCAGGGCCGTTGCCAGGCTGTTGGCCCCCTGGGCCAGATCATAGGGGCATTTAGCAGCGGCAAAGGCCTGTTTGCTTTCTTCATCGATCCCCCGGGTCAGTTTATATTCGATCTTGAGGCCGTCCCGATTGCAGCTTTTCATCTTCGCGGCAATGACTTCCAAGGACGGGAAGCTGTTGGAAATCACGTTGACCTCACCATTGCCCTGAATATCGCAGGCTGCCGTGGCCACGATCGGCAGTAAAAACAGAGCGGCTCCCAATACAACTGATATTAATGCTTTCATTTTTTCCTCCTTTTCAGTTTGGCGGTGACTATTCGGTTGCAAAGACACTATTTTAGATAACCCCTTTCTTTTGCCAGCTTGATATAGGCGGCTTCAGCCTCGGACAGGGCTTGCGCAACCGTATCGGTGCCCCTCAAAAAACCATCGATATGGTTGCCCAGGGCCGTATGGGCAATGCTGATCTGAGCCTGCATGGGGTAACTGGGAGCACCCGCCTGGGCGCAGGCCACGACACCGACGGCAAAGGGGCCGGGCTCATAGACCGAGCGCAGCCACAGCGCGACGTCGTTGTTCTTCTCGACCACATCTTCTTTAAGCCCCTCCATCATGACCTGAAAGGCCAACTCGGCGTCACCATCCATATTTTTGGGCAGGGTGTAGCCGTCCCACCACAAGGTGGTGGCCGGCGGTGCGCCGGCAACTGCGGCGGGGGCGGCCGCGAATTCGATCTGCCCGACCACTTTGGACTCGGTGCGGTCATCCATTTTGGCCGCCCGCGAGGCCCACAGATTGCCCATGGCAATCTGACCCTGTTGAAATTGCTGCATCACCATGGTCGTATCGGCCAGCAGCGCGTTGGGCGGCATATGCGCGATCAGCTGTTTCATCAGCTCCAGGGTTCGCACGCCTGTCGGCGAATTGAAAGCCGCCTGGGCCGTGCCCGCCTTGAACAACTCGCCTCCCAAAGACAGGTATATGTTGATGAACTCCAACCCTAAGTTCCAACCGGTGCGGTAGGTGCCCCCCAGTGCATAGGGGACAGCGGCATCCCCTTTTAACTTTTCTGCCGCCGCCAGCACCTCGGGGTAGGTTTGGGGTACCGGAATATTGTGCTTGGCCAGCAAGTCCTTGCGGTAAAAAAGGTGCTGGGCATTGACCTGAAAGGCGATGGCCAAAATATCATCACCAATTTTGATCAAGGTGGCATCCTCGATATTGTATTTGGCCCGGTATTTGCCGACCAGGTCGTTGAGTACCCGCAGCTGTCCGGCGGCCTGGGGTCCTGTAAAGGATCCGTTGGCGACCTGGATCAGGTCAAATACAGTGCCGTCCGAGAAGGCCAAGGCCAGGGCCTCGTCAGCCTCGGAGTGTTTGCGGGGCAAAAAGTCATAGGTGATATCTAAATCTTTGCGCTCGCAGTTGCGCATGGCTTTGGCGATGATTTCCAGCACAGGAAACTGGCTTGAAAGCGCATTGACCGTCCCGGAACCGCTGATACTGCATTCGGCCATGGTCAGTTGGGGACACATCACCAGCATTGCCATTGTGATAACGACCGGAATTGCTTTCATTGGATCCCTCCTTTTAGGTTTAGTCAAAACCGACACCCCCGGGTTACTCCGATTCCGGATTCTCTTCGGTTCTGAGAGGAGGTTTGGTTGCCGCCGCATTTTTGGCTGTGTCAGCCACAGACTTCATCTCGCCGTCTTTTTCGAAAAGGTGCATCTTGTCCATATTCAGGGTCAGTTCAACTTTATCATTCATCTCGAGGGGAAAATTGGCGCCGATAATGGCCAGAAACGGCACATCACCGGCCGAAAAATTGACAAACATTTCCTTGCCCAACGGTTCGACCATCATGACCTCGGCGGTGAGGTGCGCTTCGGCATAATCCTCTTTTTTGGCCCGTCGTTTGCGAATGTCTTCAGGCCGGATGCCAAAAATATATTCGCTGCCGCCGTGCTCACGGACCTTGGCGGCTTTGTCATCCGGAATCTTCACCTGAAAGGCCCCGGCATCCACAAACAGATCGCCGTTGCTTTCGGCAATGCTGCAGCTGATAAAATTCATCGACGGGCTGCCGATAAATCCGGCCACAAAACGGTTGGTGGGGAAATTATAAAGCTCCAGGGGTGATCCCACCTGCTGAATATTGCCGCTCTCCAAAACGACAATGGTGCTGCCCATGGTCATGGCCTCAACCTGGTCGTGGGTGACGTAAACCACGGTGGTTTGCAGTCGATGATGCAGCGCTTTGATTTCCGTGCGCATCTTGACACGCAGTTTGGCGTCCAAGTTGGACAGGGGTTCGTCGAATAGAAACACCTTGGGCTGACGTACGATGGCGCGGCCCAGGGCAACCCGCTGCCGCTGGCCACCAGACAACTGCTTGGGTTTGCGGTCCAGCAGCTCCCCCAATCCAAGAATTTCACTGGCATCCCGCACGCGCTGATCGATGATGTCCTTGGGGGTCTTGCGCATTTTCAAGCCGAAGGCGATGTTGTCGTAAATGGTCATATGCGGATACAGGGCATAGCTTTGGAAAACCATGGCGATCTCGCGATCCTTGGGGGGCATGTCGTTGACCATTTGATCGCCGATATACATTTCACCCGAGGTAATCTCCTCCAGGCCGGCAATCATTTTAAGGGCCGTCGATTTGGCACAAACCGACGGCCCCACCAGAACAACAAATTCTTTGTCCGCAATATCGACATTCATATTTTCAATCGCGACGAAGCCGTTGGGATATTGTTTTTTGACGTTGACCATTCTGATTCCAGCCATTTTCTCAATCCTCCATCTGGATTTAAAAATTTTTTAGTTGGTAAGCTGTGAGTCCCCAATCCTGGTGATGACGAAACCAACCGGACGTTTCGATCGACGCAATGTGACCATGTCTATGTCTATTTAACGGCCCCCATGGTGAGCCCTTCAATAAAATACTCCCTGATACTCAGCGAAATCACAAAGATGGGAATCATGATCAGCATGCTTGCCGCTGCCATGTGTTCCCACAATATGCCTTTGTCGGTTTGCAGGCCCATGAGTCCCACCGTCAGCGTGACGGCTTTGTGGTTGGTCAGAATCAGCGCGAATAAAAACTCGTTCCAGCTCTGAATGAAACCAAACACCGCACTGGTCACAACGCCGGGCATGATCAACGGCAGGGTGATGTGACGAAGAACCTGATAACGATTGCAGCCGTCCACGACTGCGGCAGATTCGATGTCGTCAGGCAGCGCATCTATAAATCCCTTTATCATCCAGACGGCAAAGGGCAGCACAAAAGAGAGATTCAGAATCACCAGAGCCAGGCGGGTGTCCAACAAATGAAGATTTTTAAAAAGAATGAAAAAGGGCAGCACGACGACCACCGGAGGCACAAACTGTGAGCTCAACACCGCCACCATCAGGGCGTTCTTGCCCTGAAACTGATAACGACTGAAGGCATAGGCGGCACAGGTAGCCGCCGGAATGGCGACGCTCACCGTGGCAAAACTCACGATCAGGCTGTTGAGCAGCAGCGGCCCGAAGTTGTAGGGGTCTTGAAAAATAGATATGAAGTTGTTCAGGGTCGGCGCAAAGAATATCTTGGTGGAATAGGCATCCCGGGCGACTTTGAATGATGTCAGGATCATCCAGAAAATGGGAAACACCATAAAAAGGAAAGTCGCTGCGAAGCCGATCCAGCGCATACCCCCCCAGAATTGTTCATCACGGGTCTTGGCCATCAGCCCTGTTCCCCCTTCATCAGAAAACGAACATAGACAAATGCAAATATGAACATCGTCGTCACCAGTATGTAGGCCAGGGACGATGCATAGCCCATGTCATAGAATTTAAAACCCTGATTGTAGACATAGTAATTCAATGTTTCGGTGGCCCGGCCCGGTCCGCCGCCGGTGAGGGTTACCACCTGATCAAACATCTTGACGCTGAAGATGGTCTTCAGCAGTCCGACCATGATGATGATGGGGGCAAGCTGAGGAAGGGTGATATACCAAAACACCTGGAAGGTGTTGGCACCATCCACCCTGGCTGCGTTAATGGTCTCGCGCGGCAGCGATCCCAGCGCACCGATGAAGACCAGGGCGATATAAGGCGCCCAACCCCAGATTTCGGTCATCGCCAACCAGAACACCGCCCAATACGGCTCCCCGAGCCAGACCACATCGGACATGAATGGAAAAACGGCATCGATCATGGCGTCGAGGATGCCGTAATCCGGATTCAGCATGAAACGCCAGGAATAGCCCTTTAAGGCGGGCGCCATGGCAAAGGGGAAGATCAGAAGCGACTTCATGAAGGTATTCAGTTTGGTCGCCCGTTCCAGGATAAGCGCAATCGCCAGTCCAATGGCCATGGACAGTAAAACCGAAATGAAGGTAAAAAACACCGTCACCCAGACACTATTCCAGAAGCCGGCATCGCCAAAGGCGCGGATGTAGTTTTCCAGGCCGACAAAGCCGCCGGGATGGGGCGACCGTGTCAGCCGCCAGAACCTGAAACTGGTGATAAAAGAGTACAGAAAAGGATAAAGGGTGGTGCCCACCAGGATCAACAGCGCCGGCGCCATCAACACCCACTTGACATGTCTTTCGCGGCTATGCATGCTTTGAATGCCTTATATTCTGCTGGGTATGCTTCGTCGATTTCCTAAATATTAAAATAATCTATCCCAGACATATTTGCCAAACAGCGGTTGGGATAATAGGGGAAATCTTTTTCAGCAAACGAAAAAAGGTTTCCCCCGCATTCTAATCCTCTTATCCCGGTACTAATATCCGGATCTCTTCATGATGGCTCTGACATCTTTGGCCGCCTTGTCCATCTCTGTCTTGGTGTCGGCGCCACCGGCGATATTGCTGATGGCAACCTCCAGCGCGCTGGCAACCTCGGGCCATTCCGGCATCATGGGGAAGGTGTCGCTGACCGCCAGGCTGGCGGCGGCGGCTTTGTGCATGCCGCCGGATAACGCGTTGATCTCCGGATCCACCAGATTTTTCTTCTGGACGACAACAATGGTGCGGGTCTTGGGATCGCTCTTATCCATGAAGTTGGCCTTCTCCAGATCCGGATTGGTAAGCCATTTTAAGAATTCCCAGGCAGCCTCTTTCTTCCTGGAGGATTGACTGATACCCACCGGCATCGAGAGTGCCAGGGTTGCTTTGCCCCTGCCTTCCCAGGCGGGTACCGGGGCAAAACCCATGTTGGTGGTTACCACCGCTTTGGCTTTGTCGGGATTGGTCAGAACGCCGTAATGCCACCACCAAACGATCACCATGGCGGCATTGTCCTGGGCCACAGCCTGGGAGGCCTCGTATTCCTTAAAAAATTTCGAGCCCGGTGATGCGACATTGTGTTTGAGCAGCAGATCCACATAATACTGGGTCGCCTCAATGCCCGCGGGGCTGTTAAAGGTCGGCATCATCTTGTCATTGAAGATATCCTCGCCGGCACTCTTTAGGAAAGCGTACCAGATGAACAGATTCTGGGCGGCGCTGCCTTTGCCGTAATACATGGCGATTCCATCCCTGCCGGTTTTGTCCTTAATTGCCTTGGAGGCGGCGATCAGCTCTGTCCAGGTCTTGGGGACATCTACCGCGGCCTTTTGGAACAAATCCTTGCGATAGAGCAAAAGCTGCGGATGACCCCGGGTGGGAATACCATAAGTGGTCCCATCATAGGTGCCGCCCTTGATGTATGCCGGCGGCAGCTTCTCAGCCAAATCTATGCCATCGGCTTTGAGGTAATCATTTAAGGGCACGAGAAAGCCGGTCATCGAGGGTCCCCACCCGTCCAGAAAGCAGTAAAGATCGATGGAACCGGTCCCGGCGACAGCATCGGCGGTGATCTTTTCGCGCAGGCTGGGATAAGGTACCATCAGGAAGTCGACTTCAATACCCGTCAGTTCGGTGAATTCGCCCACGCGTTTGCTCTGGGCCTGGCTCTGGGCGGCGTTGTGCACCAGGAAGGTCAGCTTGGTTCCCTTGTAGGGCATGCCTGCCTTCAGGTTGTAGGGCAATTTGTCAGCTGCCGGCAGCGGTGCGATGAAGCTCAATGACACCGTAAGAATAATCAAGCCAATAAATAAGTTTTGGGAAAACCGTTTCATTTCTTACCTCCTCTTTGCTGAATGAATATTATGAATGGATAGACTGCTAAATACTTCCTTCCGGTATTGCATACGTATACAATAATAATGAAAAATTTTTGCTGATTTGATATCGATAAAAGGCCCCCTTTTTTTACAAAACAGCTTCCCTTTCCATTTTACCTGTACGGGCAGAATCTCTCTCAACCAGAATACCGTGCACCTTTTTGATAACCGTTTCCGCCCCCGGGGCTTTTATGGCGCGCATCAATCGCTCGATCGTCGCATCGACCATCCAGTCGATCGGCTGCCGGATGGTGGTCAGGGAATACCCCGGCCAGCCGGCCATGGGAATATCGTCAAAACCGACAATCGAGAGTTCCCGGGGTACTTGAATGCCCAATTGACCGCGGGCATAATCCAGAGCGCCCATGGCGATTAAATCGTTGGCGCAGAAAATGGCGTCCGGGCGCTTTTTCCTTTTCAGCAAGCGCTCTGCGGCTGCATAACCGGCTTCATAAGTATAGTCCCCGTTTTCACGCAAAAACAGCTTAGCGCCTCTGGCCCGGATGCCTTCGGTAAATCCTTTTTCACGATCCCGACTGGTAGAGGTGTCTTTTTCGCCGGCTATAAAGGCCAGCCGTTGGTGGCCCGCACCCAACAACGCATCGGCAACTATTCGGCCGCCGCCGACGCTGTCGCAGTAAATGGCGTTAAAGTTACCGCTCGAATCATAGCGGTTGAACAATACCACCGGCGTTCCGGCCCGCGTGCAACCGTCCGCCATTTTGGATGACAGCGTGGCGGAGGTAATGATGATGCCGTCTGCCTGATATTGAAGCGCCTTTGGAAGGGCCTCATCGACTTCTTTGCTGTGGGCCACGTTTATCAGAAGCGTCCGATATCCCAGTTCATTGAGTTTTCGGGTGATTTCACCCAGCACAATGGCGTAAAACGGGTTCTGGAACCACACCATCACAATCCCGATGATTTTGGTGCGTTGCTGAATCAGGCTCCGTGCAATAACATTGGGCGTATAACCAAGTTTTTTGGCTGCATCCAGAACTTTTTGACGGGTTTTGGCGGATACGCTGCCCTTAGGCGTAAAGGTTCTTGATACTGCCGCCTGAGAAACGCCGGCCAGGCGGGCAACATCAATCGAAGAAACGCGTTTATTTGCTTTACCTTCAACCATACCGGATTCAACTAAAGTCTAATAAGCAGCATCAAAATCATGCAATGGTATTCAAACTTTCGCAAGTGAAATAAATCACATATCTATTTGTAATTATATATTATAATTTCTTGACCGTCAGTGGCGTGCTGCTAATGAGGTAGAATTACGACCTACAAGAATGCATACGTATACACTCCTGCATTGAACTGATTTCTTTTTGTCAAGAGTTTTTTGAATATTTTTTCTGGATTTAGGTGATTGAACTCTTACCTGTACTGGCGTATAGTTGGCGTATTAAATATTTTGGGACATTTGAGTCAGAAAATTGCAGCGTAAAAAAATGATACCAGCAAAGCAATTTGAGTATCTGTGAAATCGGTTGGTAGGATGGGTGCCTATAATTTTGAATTATAGTTCCGAAATCTTGTATACTGGTTTTACGCGCGCGGTTGACCGGGTCCGACAGAGGGGATGAATGAGCAAGAATAGGTGGGTCGTTTATCTGGTGCGCTGCCGCGACCGTTCTCTGTACTGCGGCATCAGCAGCGACCTGCGCGGTCGGTTGAAAGAACACAACGCGGGCACGGGAGCCAAATACACCCGCTCGCGGCGGCCGGTGGAACTGGTGGGCAAAAGCCCTGAGATGACCAAGGAGGATGCCCTGAGGCTGGAGCACCGCATCAAGCGGTTGCCGGCCGACAGAAAAATAGCGGCCTTAGCCGGGGGGACCGGATTTTGAACATTGCAACCCATCTGGAACGGTCGGCCTTCTTTTTTCCGGACCGGCCGGCCGTCGGCGAGGGGCATTCCATCGTCGACTATAGGCGGTTGAACCGGTGGGCCAACCGGGTGGCCACATCCCTGATCGGCCTCGAGATTCAGCCCGGCGATCACGTCGGTTTTTGCGCGCCCAACTCTGCCGACTGGATTGCCTGCTACTATGGCGCCCTCAAGGCCGGCGCCGTTCCTGTGGCCCTGTCGAGCCAGCTGACCAAAGACGAGCTGTCCGTCTTGCTCGGACACTGCCGGCCCAAGTTGATCTTCACTTCGGCAGATAAACTGGACACCCTCGAAGAATTCAGAACATCCGGCGGCCCGGCAACTATCATTTGCACCGGCGGGGACTTGGACATGCCGAAGCTGGCTGAACTCGGCTCAGCGTCCTTCAAAGCCCTGGATCGGGACCGGAATGATGTCGCCGCCATCCTTTACACCGGCGGCACCACCGGCACGCCCAAAGGCGTCATGCTCAGCCATGAAAACATTACCACGTCCATTCACAACGTGGTATTTAACGAGCGCTCCACCCGGCAAGACCGGGCCCTGTGCTTTTTGCCCTTCAATCATGTCTTCGGTCAGATGCATATTATGAATGCCACCATTTTGAGCGGCGGCTGCCTCGAACTGCTGCCGGCCTTCGACATGGACCAAACCCTGGGATTGCTGGCCGCCGGCAGGGTGACCAAGCTCTTCGCGGTGCCGACCATCTATACCAGATTTCTGAGCCTCGATGATCTGGAGCAGCGCCTGGGCCGCGTGCGCTATTGTTTTTCCGCCGCCGCCAGCATGGCCGCCGAAACCGTCCGCCAATGGCAGACCAGAACCGGATTGGCCATATACGAAGGCTACGGAATGACCGAAGCCGCCCCGGTGGTAACCTACAACCATTACTACCGCCACGTCATCGGCTCGGTCGGTACGGCCGCCCCCGGTGTGGAAGTCCAGATCAGAAACCCGGCGGGTGAGCCGCTCGAGCAGGGGCAGGAAGGCGAGATTTGTGTCCGGTCCGGGGCCGCAATATCATGCGGGGTTACTTGAACAACCCGGAAGCTACCAGAGCTGCCTTTTGGGACGACGGCTGGTTTCGCTCCGGCGATGTCGGCCGGTTCGATGGGGACGGCTATTTATATATCGTCGACCGGCTCAAAGACATGATCATTACAGGCGGCGAAAACGTATATCCCAAGGAAGTCGAAGACGTCCTGTATGCCAGGCCGGAAATCGAAGAATGCGCCATTGTCGGCCTGCCCGACCCGGAGTGGGGCGAACGGGTCACTGCTTTCATCGTCGCCCGGCCGGGAAAGAGCATCGACCCGGAGGGGTTGAAGATGTTTTTAAAGTCTCGCCTGTCGGCCTTCAAGGTTCCCAAGGAGATCCGGGCCGTCGGGCAGCTGCCGAAAAGCGCGGCCGGCAAAATTTTAAAGCGCCGGTTGAGAGAAGAAGTCACAAAACACACGAGGTGATATGATGACCGTCGAAGAAGCGATTAAAACGGCAATCGAGTATGAAACCAGAATCCGCGACATTTACCGGGAAGCAGTCGATGCGGTTGACGATGCGGTGGGCAAAAGGATCTTCGAAACCCTGCGCCAGGACGAGCAGAATCACATCGATTACCTGGAGCACAGGCTGGCGCAATTCAAGGAGACCGGCGCCGTCGAAGCCGCCAAACTGGAATCCGCCGTTCCCGATCGGCAAAGCATCGCTCAGGAGGCTGACAAGATCAAATCACTGGCAGCCAAGGATTATCTGGGTATCAAACAACAGATGTTGAGCAAGGCCCTGCAGGCCGAAATCGAAACCAGTGAATTTTATCAAAGAATGGTCAACGAACTGCCGGCCGATGCCCGGCCGCTGTTCGCACGTTTTCTGGAGATTGAAAACAACCACATCAAGGCGGTTCAATTCGAGCTGGATTACATCAGCAAAACCGGCTACTGGTTCGATTTTAAGGAGTTCGATATGGAATGACCGATGCTGGGCCCTGAAATATATTATAAAATTAATTGAGGGGTCGGGAGTTTTTCAATCCCTGCCATGTCCGACCGGGGTATGCGCTCGCACCAGCCGTAACAATATGACCGCGCAACTTGGGTACGGCAGCTATCCCGCGTCGAATGGATCCGTGCCAGCCCCGGAAGACAGTCTGCACGGTGGCACTCGTCGTCTCTGCCTTTCCTGGATCCAGCGCAGGGGATTGGGGGCGTATACGGAGTCCGGTACGAATTTGTTACGGCTGGTGCGAGCGCATACCCCGGTCGGACAACGCGTCAGATGGCGCCTGGCGATGATATGACAGCATAGACAATTACGGAGAAACTCCCCGACCCTTCAATTAATTTTAGGACGCGACACTATCAGCGGTGTCAATCCTGGACGAAAAACCCGTATTCGATGGCATTGACGTTGTTTCGTTTTTCCCACCCGAGGGTTGAAGACGGCGTCGGGCCGTAGTCATGTCCCGGCCAGACAATGGTATCGTCCGGCAGCTGCATCAGGCGGCGGATGGATTGGCCCAGGGTGGGGCGATGACCGCCGGCCAGGTCGGTCCTGCCGCTGTCGCCCACAAAGAGGGTGTCGCCCGTGAACAGGTTGCCCCGGGCGTGCAGGCAGATGCCGCCGGGGGTGTGACCGGGCGTATGGATTACATCGAAAGTTATCTCGCCCAGCTGCAGCTTTTTTTCATCACTCAACCGCAAGTCCGCATCGGGATAGCGGTCGCCGTCGAGCTCATGTATGACGACGGAGGCCCCGGTGCTCGCCTTTAGCTTGGCATTGCCGGCGGTGTGGTCGCCGTGGCCGTGGGTGTTGATGATGGTGACGATGTCGAGGTTTTCGTCTGCAGCCAGGGACACGATCCGCTCGACATCGGGGCCGGGGTCGATCACCAGGGCCTGCCGGGTATCCTCGCAGCCGACGAGGGAGCTGAAATTGTCCATGTATCCGATGGCAATCTGTTTGACAATCATCCAGGCTCCTTTTCTGGTTACCGCGAAAAAGACGGGTGGTGTGTTTTATGATTTCACTTTCAACGATCCGGGCAGGCGCTGCCTGCTGTTTCAAGGCGGCCGTTCACTCGCCCGGTCCATGGGTCGACCGCTCAAAGCTGCGCCGCTGATGCAATACCTTAATCACTACTTCGATCTGTTGCAACAGGGACTTCTTTACAGCACTCGAATATCACATTAGTGCCGTCGCTGGCCGCGAGCGTCCGGTCTGATCGAAAAAGAAGCATAAGTCCATTTATCTCTCACAGATTCCGCAGAGTTCTCAGAGAAAAAAAGCTCTGTGCGCTCTGCGGGCTCTGCGAGATATTTAATGATGTTTCACAGGAGCGGCGGCTCGATGGGATATACGGGCTGTCCAACAACCGTCCAAATGACTTTTACTGCTACTATATATTTTGGTGGTGAAAGTAAGTTTAACTATATATAGCATATCAACCCAGATTATCGAAGGTTATCGGACAGTCTGTATAGGGCGTCAGAACGGCGCCGTCGGAATTTCTAAATCACAAGGAGAGTAAGACACATGAAGGCAAACCGCCCGGGTGATACCGACCGATTCTTGATCACAGTGGAAATCGTGCCGCCCGCTGGCGCCGACATCCAGCCCCTTTTGTCCGCCCTGAAACCCTTAAAGGGGCTGCCGGTGGATGGTTACAGCGTAGCCGCCAATCCCGTGGCCAAACCGCGCATGAGCGCCATGGCGCTGTGCGCCCGCCTGCAACAGGAAACCGGCCGTCCGGCCATCCTGCACTGTACCACCCGGGATCACAACCGTCTGAGTCTGCAGAGCCTGCTGTGGGGCGCCAGGGCCCTGGGCATCGAGACGGTGCTGGTGACCACGGGAGACTTTGTTGCCCTGGGGGACCGGGCCACCGTAACGGATGTGGCCGATGCCGATGTTTTCGGGTTGATCGACATGGCCCGCAGTACGGGGCTTCGCACCGGTGTCGTGCTGGATCCCGGTCCTGCATCCGGTGGCCTGGAGGGGCCCGTCCGGCGGCTGAAACGCAAGATTGCAGCCGGTGCTCAGTTTGTGGTCACCCAGCCCTTTTACGATCGCGCAGGCACCGACGCGCTCGTCGCGGCCACCCGCCATATCGACATCCCGATTATCCTGGGCATCCTGCCGCTGCGCACGCCCCGCCATGCCCAATTCTTAAACGACAAAGTGGCCGGCATCAACGTTCCCGTGAAGGTGCGTGAGCGCATGCGCCGGGCTGCAGATCCGGCGGCCGAAGGCCTTGCCAACTCCCGGGCAATGCTCGCGCTGGCCCGCGAACACTTTGCCGGCGCCTGCCTGATGCCGCCCTTCGACCGCTACGATATGCTTGCCAGCATATTGGCCGCCTGAAGCCGTTTTCTGACAACATGTTGTCACAAAACGGAGGTTTCAGTGTTCGGGTGTCAGGATTTCGCACCTCGGTTCCCTGACACCTGAAACCTGACACCTGAAACCATAATTCAACGAACTTCGCATTGGCTGCCCCGCAGGAGCCATTTTATCCGAGGTCGTCTTGGAAACAACTTAGGTTCTGGAGTTGTGAGCGCTAGACTATGAGCCATGTCTTGCCTTGCCTGCCCCCTTGGCTTTCAGGCCTTCGACAACGGCCTGCTGCCAGTTGTGGATGTAGCCGTGGGCACCCAAAGCTTTGTCGGCCGGGCTGTGAAGCATATCGTAGCGGGAATGGTGAAGCCTGATAAACAGGCGAAAGCGGTCTTCGACACCGATCTGCAGCTGCGGATTCAGCCGGTCGAAAATGACGTCGTCCACCTCGTTGAAGTCAAAAAAAGCATCCAATTTGCGAATCATGTTGACATGCACATTTTCCGGAGGCCCCTGGCGGGCCGATATTTCCAGCAGACGATTGGCGATGTTCACCAGCCCGGACAGCACGCGCTTTTTAACAGCGGCCCGTTGCTCTTTTTCCCACAGGAGACGGTTGCGATCCATGCTCAGACGGCATTTCTCGTCGCCGACCAGATTCAGACGGCCGACCACATACTCGCCGGCACCGGCCGGCAGAAGATCATCGACCTGGGCGATGAATATCCCATCCTGAAAGACGGAAATACCTCCTTTAGAAGCCTCCAGATCATAGATATATTGATGGTTTTCCTTGACCCGCATCAGCAGACAGCCCTGGGAGCTGCTGAAGTCCAGCCGGCTGGTCAGCCTGGTTTCCCAGCGGCTCTCCTCTTCGTATTGGAGCGGCTCCTGCCCGAGAATCGTGCGAATCCCGTTTTCGTCCACAAATTCTATCTTTATCGGCAAAAACCGTACGTTGGTTTTCAGGTAGCCACGGTATTCCAGACTGCGACAGTATTGGGTTTTGTTCTCCATTAGAATGACCGTGACCTCGGTGCCGACCGCAATTTTTTCATCGAGAATTCGCACATCAAAATAGTCGTCGATTTGGGAGACGGCGATGCGATAGCCATCCGACCCGGCCTGGCGGGTCTTGATAATAACCTGGCGGGCCACCAAAAAGCTGGAGAGAAAACCGATTCCGAATTGGCTGATAAAGCTGAGCTGAATATCGGCACTGCGGTTGGCCCGTACGATTTCATCGGATTGATAGAAGGACAGGCCGATATTAAGAAAATATTCTTCGATCCATTGACTGCTCATACCGATGCCGTTGTCGCGGACAATGATGCGGCTGAGATCCCGGCTGAATTCAATCCCGATGGCCGGGGTAAATCCGGGATCATACAGGCGGCGCAAATTGCAGGCGTCGACGGCGTTCTGGATCAGCTCTCTGAGAAATACGCGTCGATCCTTGTAGAGAGTATTGCCGGCGAACAGTTGAAGTGCAGACGACGTGTCCACGCTGAATCTGAAATCAAGCGGGCGGTATCCGCTGGGGGTGATCTCAAACTGAACGGCAGTATATAAAAAGCGCGGCCGAATGATGCGATTCAGACGATAAAGCAATCGCTGCAGGACGGCCTCATACCGTTTGAGCGCCCGGTGGACTTCTGCATGTCGGCATTGCAGGCTCACCAGGATGGTTGCCTGGACATGGGGATGGGCTCCGATGGCGGTCACCGAAAAATACTCCGATAGGTCCGTTTCGCCAAGGGCGGTTCCCGGCGGCAGCAGGGCCAGCAGCTGCTTGAGCGTACCCGGCGCCGACAGGTTAAAGTCCATGGCCAGCCTTAGCCCGGCAGCCAGAAACTGGATGTGGACCGGCTCTCCGCCGCCATAGTCCAGACGGGGCGGGACGACATCTCCCATGCGTCCGGCGGCGAAATAACCCTCGAGAATCCGTTCCATGATTTCAGCCTGGCACTCATCAACAACGCCAACGGCTGCCCAGTCGGCCTTCAAATTTTCGCCCTGACTGTTGGGATTGCCCGGCGCCGGCGCGAATACTTTCGACCACCGGCTATCGCTGCCTTCGAGGGCGAGCAGGCAGGCAGTGGCACACACAAAAAAGATATTCCAGGTCCCGGCCGTCAAGAACAGCTTTTGCTCGTCATCCAGCAGCCAGGCTTTAAGAGGACCCAACAGGGATTCAACAGGATCGGCACCAATCCGAGTCCCGTCTTCACCGGCATAAAGGGCATTTCTTAAATCGATTGGTAATTTTTTTTGGGGGCCGCTGAGCTGATCGAAGAGAGGCTGAATTTCGGAAGATCTCATAGATTTTATTTTCAGTGCATCACAAATCATGCCGCTAATGTTTACTGTATAGCAATACCGGCGTTTCGATGTATATTAACTGTTGTTCCATGTATCTTAAAAAAACCGTATTTTCAAAACTAAAGCCTGATTTCATCAAGTCAATCTTGAGGCTATCACATCTATAATCCCCTTTACCGAAAGCCCGGATTGAAACCTAAAAAAAGCCCGGCGTACGGGTTTAGAAAGTGAACCGAAATCGATGTTCGAGCCATAAGTAGTTAGAGTCAGGGAGGAATCGGAGTGATCGATGACAAAAGCGATGCCAGGCTCCTGCGCGAATTTCGAAACGGTGACAGCGATGCCTTTGCTGTGTTTGTCAGGCGTCACCAGGATGCCATCTACCGTTTGACACGGCGCAGTTTGGGCGATCCCGAATCAGCCCGGGAGGCAACCCAGGAAGTTTTCTTGCGTGCCTGGCAAAAGTTGGGCCGCTGGCGATTCGGACGCGGCCGGCCGTTTACGTGGCTGTACCGAACCCATGTGAATGTGTGCCGGGAGTTCCGGAAAAAAATGAAAAGTCAGCAGGCAGCCAAAGATCACCTGTCTGATTTACCGGGAGTGATGGCAGCAGTCCCGACTGCTGCGGAGCATCGCCTTGAAAAGCAGGAACTGGAAAAATTGGTCAACGGCCTTCCCAGGCGCCAGCGTGAGGTGACGGTTTTGCACATCTATGAGGATCTGACCCTGCAGGAAATCGCTTTGGTTTTAGGTATACCGATCGGAACCGTCAAAAGCAACTATCACAAAGCGCTTGCCAACCTGCGGCGCGGATTTGCTAAATAGCTTGAGTGCATCTGCACCTGGAGAAACGGGCAATGAGTTTAACACCCGAGGAATTTGAAAAAAAACTGCAACTGCTGCTGGCCGGCGAGTTAGCCGACAGTCAGCTTGCTGGTCTTGAAAATTTCGCCGCCCAGGATGCCGGGGCCTTGTATAAATTGGATCAGGTGCAACGCCTGCGGGCCGCTTTGCGCCAGTCTGCCCGGGAATATCGCCGCACGACCTACCCCGGGAACCTGGTGTCGGATCTGGCGCAGCGCATGCCATCGCAAAGGGCGCCAACCATCCGTCGCCGACGCTGGGTTTATGCCCTGGCAGCCATTCTAATTGTGGCAAGCACGCTGACGCTAATCCTGAGAGACCGACCGGCGACCAGCAGGATCGCGACCGGCCGGCCGAGCATCACCATTGTGGCGGCCATAAACCAGGAATTGAGCCGATTCAAAAGGGATCATCACCGCCAACTGGCCGAATGGTCGCGAAGCGCGACCCTGGGATCGCCGGCCGCGGGTGCCCTGAAAATCACCGGTATCATGCTGCCGGATCGGCCGACTTTAAACCCTAGTATCGGTACAAGCTCACAAAACCAAAAAGGAGTCAAATTATGAGTAAATCCGAGATTGTCAAAACCATCCTCATGACCGCGGCAACAGCGCTGATCATGTCGGGCGTTTTTTATCCGCCAACCGCCGCCGCGGCCGATCGCAGCCGTCATCCGGGCGACGAACAGCTGGCAAAGATCACAACCTTTCTCGGGGTGATGGAAAAATACATCAAGATTACCGAAGAGTTTTACGGCATTGCCAGCGACGGGGAACGGGCGGCGGCTTTCGCCATCATGGAGATAAAAACCGTCTACGATCAAAGCGGCAACCGGCAGGCCGCCATCAAAGAACTGACCAGGCAGCTGGCGCAAACCAATAATCGCACCATTCGCAACATCATTCGCTTTCAACTGCTCGATCTTTACAAACAGAGCAGCGACACGCCGGCCGCAATGGAAAACCTGAGAAGTATCATCAAAGAAAACCTGAAGTAGCCGGGTTATTGCGGCCGTAAAGGAGATACTTATGAAAACCGATACACCAGGAAAGACAAACCGCCGGCCGGGGCAGGCACAGGCGGTCTCTGGGATAAAAAGGGGCAGGTACCCGGTCTGACCGATGTGATCGGAGATCCCGAAGGCAATCCCTGGGGATGGCTGGCCCGCAGCGAACCGGCGGCGGCCTACATAGACGGCCATTTTCTGCTCTACTTTACCGACGTCAGATGCCGCAGCAACGACTGCTCTGCGGAACCGCTGCCAATACGCGGAATCAGCCTGGCGGTTTCTGCAGACGGCCATCACTTCCAGCAGGTCGGCTCACAGCCGATCCTGCTGCCGGACCCGCAGGAGTATCCGGCCTCCCACGGCTGGGAGGGCTTTACGACCCCCTGGGTGGTGCCCGTCGATAACAGGCTGGAGTTGTACGTCGCCAACTACAGAACCATCAACGGCAAATCGGTCCACCGCGGCATATCGCGCTTCGTGAGTTCAGACGGCATCAATTTCAGTCCGGTATCCCATCATGTAATCCTGCCCACCGAAAACCGCTGGTCGCGCTGGCATGTGCGCGCCCCCAGCGTCCTGGAACACGAGGGCACCCTTTACATGTGGTTTGCGACTGATGATTTCGAAGAAGGGGTAACCGATCCCTACAAGGCCATTACCGGGCTGGGCCTGGCGACCTTGCCTTCTCAATAACAGAAAACAGATGACCCTGCTTCGCCTTTCAGGCTTCGCAGGGCAAGCAGGGAACGGAAGACAGACGGTAGAGAGCGGAGGTGGATGATCGGCAAACAATATGAATAGGCAAAGATTTTGGCCCTGCAGACCCATCTTCGCTAAGCGACACCGCGGCAGGTGCCGGCTTCGATTCCACCCCAAAGGTGTGATGTTCACCTTAAACGCCGCGGAAATTGGTGGTATTGAGGAATTATAAGCGGATGATGGTCCGATTTAAATTTCTGATCCGTGCTGTTGCCCTAAAAACACAGGTATCATTCCACTAACCCATTATTCCAGCACTCCAGCATTCCATTATTCCAATATGCTGGCGGTCGGGTTCAGGGTCCCGGCTTGCCGTTGTCAATGAGTTTGAGAATTTTGACCAGCATCTCGTCGCGCCAGGTTTTTAGTTCGGGCAATGATTTGGTTCGAACCGATTCCATTGTATTGACGCTTTTGGCAACGGCGGCGGCGGCCCGGTCTGGAATCGCGTTCCAGACGGCCATGCTCTCCCAGCGCCGGCGATAGGATGCGGCATAATTTTCGAAAAAACGCTCGATTCCGTCGGCGGCCAGGTGGGCGCGCAGCAGGGGCCCGAGCAGGGGACCGCGCAGCCCCAGGCTCAGACGAAAGGCCTTGTCCACCGCCTCGGCACTGGCCACCCCACTGTCCACCAGGTCGATGGCCTCGCGCAGCAATGCCGCCTGGAGACGGTTGACAATGTAGCCGGAAACCTCTTTTTGCAGCAGTACCGGTACCTTGCCGACGGTTTCCATCAGGTCGCAGGCAGTCGCGAGGGCATCCGGTGTGGTCTGCCGCCCACCCACCACCTCTACCAGGGGCATAAGATAAACCGGCAGATAAGGATGGACCAGTACACAGCGCTGCGGTAAGGCCACCGCCTTCTGGATTTCGGTCATCAGCAGGCCAGACGAGCTGCTCGCCAAAATGACACCGGCCGGCGCCAGGAGGTCCATTTCTTTGAAAATTTGCTTTTTGACAGCATAGTTCTCGGACACCGACTCCTGAACGTAGTCGGCATGGCCGACGGCTTCAGCCAAACTGCAGGTGGTCCTGATTCTTTTCAAGGCGCCGGCAGTTTCTCCCCTGCCGATGAATTCATGGGCCTCAAGAAATGTTAGATTCGATTCGATATGACCCAACGCACTCTCGAGGACAGCGTTGTTTACGTCGTATAAAACCAGATCATAGCCGGCGGAACAAAACTGGGTTGCCCAGCCCTGGCCGATGAGACCGGCGCCGACACAGCCGATGGTGGTAATGGATTTCATGGTGCTGCCCTCGCCCATTTACAATTTTTGCCGATTATCTGCAGGCAACAGGTGTAAAATACAGTTCTTTTACCAAGTCTATATCCCAATCTCGTTGACATTGCAAAATTCGAGATGATAGACACAGGCCCGAGGAAGGGATAAAACGGAGGTATTCGATCTCGGGATGCTCATCACCGCGCTGCGCATGCTGGAGGAAAACAAATTAGAGCCGCCGGCCCACTTCCAACTGGTGCTGGGATCTCCCTGGGGCGCGCCGGCAACGCCGAAATCCCTTTTAAATCTGCATGAATATATTCCAGCCGGCTCCACCTGGTCCGTCATCGGCATCGGCAAAGGACATCTGCCCATGTCCATGATGGCCCTGGTCATGGGCGGCCACATCCGGGCTGGCATGGAGGACAACATCTACTACTCCAGGGGGATTCTGGCCAGGTCCAATGCCGAGTTCGTGGAAAGGAAGATACAATCTTATGAGCATCAAAACCAAAACCCTGGTGGGCCTTATTTTTTTGGGCCTTGTTGATATGCTGATCCCGGTGCCGATCCTTGGGATGACCCTCATCTATATTGTGTTCCAAAGACCGCCCTGGTTCGCGGATCTTGTCGATAAAATCTATAAATCAGGCTAGTATCCTGTCCCAGAAATAGCGGTCAATTATACGTTGTGAATTTTCTGCTAATGGCAAGCTCACCTTAACCAAGTAGGGGGTCTTGGTAGAATCCTGCGAGCGGTTTCCGCTGGCGCAAGCGTCCAGTCTGATCGGAAAAGAAACGAGAGAAAAGCGAATATCGAATAATGAATGTCGAAGTAAGGAATTCTATCGATTTTAAGTAAGTATAGATAGAGCGTAGCGATACCTCCCTTCGAAATTCGTTATTCGACACTTGTCCGCCGGAGGAGGATTCTGCGGTTCTGCGGTTTGCTTTATAACTCACTGTAATTTCACACGAGAAAACGGTGGGCAGAGGCCGGAGCAAATGCCATCAGCCTGCTTCATGGGCCATTCAGCAACTGCCGAATATCTGCCACCGGTACCCAGCGCATACCGGGATATCTGGGTTCACCGTTGGATTTCAGACGCTGGAGGTTTTTGATCGTACGGGTATAATAGCGCCGGCGAATGCCTTGAACTTCATCCCGGAAGCCGAACACAAAATAGACCTCCCCACTCGGCAAATGCAGGACGTTAAAATATGGTTTGGCGGCCGTGTATCCCCGGTGCTGAAGCCCGTTGAACTGCCTGACATCCTTTTCGAATTCGGCGATTCTTAAGTTGTCACCGGCTTCGGCACTCGCCACTACCAACACTTCGTAAACTTCCGCCTTAGCCAACGTGGTGGCAAATAAGACGAACATCAGGCCGATTGTCGGGATTTTCATAGACAAGATCTGTTTCTGCCTTAACGAATAAGGATAGATTGTGAGAGCGAAGCGAACCACAATCTTATCCTGTAGTTGGACAAGCCCGATATGGGAAGCACGGATCCTATATATAAGCAAATATATTTTTTGGGCGCAG
>Ga0056128_1000422_pt1 | contig 37360 bp, 19 predicted proteins | sample WorMetLIZISLAND2_FD_71113 | JGI IMG/M metagenome (GOLD analysis project Ga0056128, IMG submission 71113) | Marine gutless worms symbiont microbial communities from Max Planck institute for Marine Microbiology, Germany - Olavius geniculatus... ...
GCTGTTGAATAATGTCACCTTTTTATGATTTTTGCTGTTTTCGATGTGTCACTCATTGCATGTCGCCGTTAACAAGTGTATAAACTGATGTTTTGTACATTTATATTTGCTGTTTTATTACAATGACAAAGTTTATATGTTGATGGTCAATTATAAACCATCTGCTTTCCACGGCCATGACGACACTGAACCTTAAATATTTTGGAATCAGGATTTTGATCTTTAAAGGTCACGTGACGTCATCGGAACGTGACCATCGGACACGGCGAGAGCACTTTCCTATTGGTGGTCAATGATGACCATGCGTCTATTTTGCACGGATACGGAAATACGGGGCTTCAAAAATTTTGGGGTCACGAGTTTGACCTTTTGGAATCACGTGACGTCATCGGTCACGTGACCGTTGGACTCGGCATATGTGGTTTTCTATTGGCGGTCCATTATAACCATGCATCTATCTTGCACCGTTACGGAGATATGGGGCCCCAAAGATATTGGGGTCACAACCTTGATCATTGGGGGTCACGTGACGTCATCGATCACGTGACTATCGGACTCGGCGTAGGCACTTTCCTATTGGTGGTCAATGATGACCATGCGCCTATCTTGCACGGGTACGGAGATACGGGACTTCAAAGATTTTGGGGTCACGAGTTTGACTTTTTGGCGTCACGTGACGTCATCGATCACGTGATCATTTGACTCGGCATATGTGGTTTCCTATTGGTGGTCCATTGTAACCATGCGTCTATCTTGCACAGTTACGGAGATACAAAGCCTCAAAGTTGCATTTGCCCATGTTAAAGGCCAAAAGTTCACTGCGCATGCTCCGTGTCACGTGACCTGTAGGCAGGGAATCCAAAATGACCACTTATTTGGAATTCCTGAGGCCATATTGCCTATTCACTATACAACTTTTATGGGCCTACAATGACTAAAAGGCGCCAAACACTGTTTGGTCACGTTGTTAGACTGCATGCTAAGCTAACCACACCTGTACACAAGACGTTATGTCAGGTCATTGCAATGAAAGGCGGTCAGAGGCCGGGGATAAACTAGCGAAGACCTCCTGGGCGTCCTCGAAAGACCTGGATACAGCAGATCGGCAACGGAACACCGGCCAGCTGGAAACAAATGTGGCAGAGTGCAGAGGAACGTGGACATCGTGGGGAGTCGTTGCAACGGACCCCAGCTGTCTACGCGTCATGATGATAATGATGAAGATGATGATGCTGTGTCATAAATAAAAATTCGTTATCACACATATTCAAAATAACTTATACATATGGTAGTAAACTGTTGAGTTATTCTCTGGTTTTAGTGACTGTTGGCTGACCTACATTTGATTTACCGCCGCCGCCGGAATTTCTTGCATTTGATGCCAGCCAGCCGAACAAAGATCCAAATAATCTGGTAAAAAGCGAAATCGTTTGTTTGTATTCGCTAGGTGACACCAGCAATTTACAACTGCGTGCTTTGCCTGTATATTTGACCTTGGAATCCCCCTTTCATCCTTTATGGTTTCTAACACAGTGTGTGACATTTGACCTCACAAGTGTACCTGTCAAATGACATCTAAATCCGTCGAACAGTTTAAGCAGGGTATACACGAATTTGACAGACGACAGACAAACAGACAGACAGACAGACCATGCTATGGAAATGTGTATAGGGCGGAATCGCTTGCGCTGTAACAGCGATTCCGCATAAAAAGTGACGGTGGCGATGCTGGGGGTCAAAATCGAACTAAGTAGAGAGAAAAACTGGTGCAATTTCGTTAAATTGCACGGACACAACATCGCACCGCAGACTCCACTGCGCCAGTACGCCACTGCGGCTTGTCAGTCGTCGAATGTTAACGTGAAAAGAGCTGCTGGCATGACGGCATCACCCGAGTGCTGACATCTGGTGAGTTCGAAGGACTTTTTTGCACAGCTGCGTCGTTTCCATGCTAAGTGCAGATATAATCTACCGGTAGGACCTACATGTACTTGCAACCGGCTGAAACCGAGACTCGAATTTTTTTTACAAGATGAACGTTATTTGCTTTATAGTACAGGTACGCGGTGGCAGATCGCACAGCAGGGGGCATACGGCAAGGCGCAGCAAACGTCGAGTGCGTTGGAGGCTTGAATAGAGTAGGCTACGTCGTGTATATACTTCTCATTAAATAAACTGAATTCATAGGCCTGGCCTAATCATAAATCTTTATTAACCATGCGAATAGTTAAACGATTGTTTGAAGTAGATAGCTTGTTTATTCTGTCTAAGCAGGGTATACACCAATTTGACAGACGATAATATATTTGACAGACTGATGATAATTGCTGTACTAAATGTACGATTTCTGCTAATGAAATATAATATTACAACATATTGACAGCAAAACAGAGTAGGCGTACTGTAGGTTCAACATTTGAGCATGGTATACTCTCATGTTTCGGCAGAGATAGTAAGCAGTGGGGAGCTTTCCTAAGCATCTTTTATTTTAGCTACCAGCGGCGTTCTAGGTTGAAAAACGTGGGCCCTTGAGGTAGAAAGTTGGAATTCTTTTAGTGACAGCTGCGAATTTTCAGCAGAAATATTATGGGTGCTCAAAGTGCTCAAAATTTCAATTTTTCCCCTAAAAAATTTTCCCCCATAAAAGTGATTATTCGTGAAGTTAGGTAATTATAGGCCCAGGCGCACTGCTAGTAAGCTTTTTCCAGTCATAGAAAATATGGTGAGGCTGCCACAACTCGTCTGTATTTGATTCTGTCGTGCACAATAGCCATTGCTTATCCAAAATATATTTTTCTTGTGTTTTTAGCTTTATTTATTTTCTCTATCTATTTCTTTTGTTGTTTTTGAAAGTTTTTTTTAAAATTATAAACTAGTGCAAGGTATGTTGCTTTGGCATTATTACCTTGGTATTCTGCTACTGTTCCCGTCTTTTTTTATTTTTTGCACGTTTCGAATTTCGATCAAGGTCATGCGGAAGTTTGCTGTTTCACTAAAACCTAAACTTTACTATACTTCGATTTTTTGTGAATTTGGTGGACAACAAGCTTATACACTGTGTCTCAAAAAACATTCCCGACATTTTTGACTGTAACTTGAAAACCAATTACTAAATTTTGATTACTTTTGGTACGAATATTCCACACACAACTTGCCATCAAATGACTATTCACTTTCCAACCTCACCCAACGTTCGTTTCTGCACTACCTGGGCAAATCGCAACCAGCGAAATATCACTTTTTATCCAATGCGATATGATTGCTTTATTAACATAACTCGTAAAAACACATTTTGTTCACATTTCTGATACTGTGGCTGACATTTCATTCAGTTGTCCATTTTTTAACTGCCTACAGTAAAAGTGCTTAAAGTGTTGGCCCACTATGCGAACACAGGCAAGGAGACGCTTTCTCTATTCACTTGGCAGCAGTATCTATATTGTTCTGCTCCAGACCAATACAAGCTCTACCAGTCACTTCTGACTTTACAAACATTCCTAAACTTCATCTGGTAGACACACTGCTGCAAGACAGTCAAACCTTGTAATAGACCTGCTGTTGGGGCCAACAAATTAGGACAGATGGAATTTATTGACGTTTTCCATTCACTTTAACACGTATTATGCCTGGTCTGCTTTCTCCAGGTAGTGCAAAAGCAGACGTTGGGTGAGGTGAAAACTAAAACACTTATTTAACAGCTAGTTGTGTCAGAAATATTTCTGCCAAATTTTATTAAAATTTGTTAATCTTTGTTTAAGGTATGATCGATAATGTTTGGGATGTTTTTCAGGTTTTCTGATTCTTTTAACGCATATTTCGCTTGATCTGCTTTCCCTAAGTAGTGCAAAAGTATACATTAGGTGAGGTGGGAAACTAAACGGTCGTTTGATGTCAAGTTGTGTCAGAAATATTTGTACCAAAAGTTATTACAATCTGATAATTGATTTTCAAGTTACAGTCGAAAATGTCGGGGATGTTTTTTGAGACACAGTGTTTATACTGACATGCTACGATTTCTGGATTCGTTGCTTAGGCGGTCGAATTTTGTGTTCTCGTTGTAGCCTACCACATTTTGTGGATTTGCTGGAGAGTTTGATTTGTCGTGAAACTTGCAGTAAAGTGGAGTGTTGGTTTAAGCCGTCGCGACTGCCTGCTAGCGTCGAGATTAAACGATGACTGGAGGAGGCTGTGCGCCTTATCCCAGAACTCAGACATGCAGCAGACTCCCGGCAGTAGTTCATGGCTTCTAGACGCGGTGTGCTTATAACGTACGACGCCAGGATTCCGTGTTCAGTGGAGGTCGGTTTTGAGGCGTATGTCTGACTGACTGACTGTGAGAACGTATCTTAACCGGTTTCCATTTCGAAGAGTCGATACTTCGCGGATTTTTCGTAGCTGTGCGGAAGTAACTTGTGCACAGTTTTGCTGCTGGCGTCCTGTCTACAGCGTCGCATATCACTGTGTGTAGGCTAGGCCTACGTCCAAAGAATGCACGTGTGGTTTCATAATTGCTCCTCGAGCTGTGAGTTGGCGCGACAGAGCTCGAAGCGAAGCCTGCAGAGTAAAAGTATTAGACTGGCGAAGCAACCGCATTTTTGCCGCGATTCGCCGCGACCATCGTGTGTAAATCGTGCGTCGTATACGGTATAACCGGCAACTTACTGTTGACGCAGCGACTACATTTAACAGTACGCAGCGTGATGATGTGTTGCAGTACAGGTCTCGTCATACAACGAGTTCGTCGTTGACCGCTAGCCTGCAGATGCCAGCGAAGCCATGGTCGGACTAAGATCACGCGGTTTATGCCATGACAGGAGGTCAATAGATCAACCCTTTTCCACGATCATGCTCTAGTACCAAGACTCAAGGACTTGGCTGGCCCCCGTGCAATGCGGATATGACACGAAGATTTGATATGCCGGAAGACACGAGTTTTGCGTAAGTCGCTGCGACCAGAATCGTTAGCATATCGTTACGACCCAGTCAGTTAAAGTCGCAGATTGCTAACGAAGCTTGCCATCTGGACAACTTGGGTTGGATGCTGGCTTATTTGGGTTCAGTCGTCGTCATGAAAAGAGACGCGCTTGCACAGAACGGGCGTCAGTCGGAGCGAAATCTTGCTCTCGTCTAAGGAATATGTGCGTGCTAATGCATGCGTGGTGATCGCCGACCATTAACATGAGAACAAATACGTAAGCTTCCAGGTAGCAACTGTAATCACAAATATAGTTTCAGCTGTACTAGACGTGTGAAGTGACCCCAGTCCGTCGCGTCAAGTCAGTCGTGAACGATGTCAGCTAGCAGCAGACGTCAGAACACTGCGGTGGTTTCTGAGAGGTGGTCGACATGGAACGTCGCAACACCCGGCGGTGACCAGGCGGTGACACCGTCGCCCTGCCGTGATCTACCGCCGCTCTGGAATAGCAACCATGTCACCACACCAGCCGCCGTACAGGTATAGTCGCTGATGGCATTATAGGCCTCACTATAGTTAAGCCCAAAATGCTGTGCTTTCGGTTTCGTGTAATATTACACAAAAACTCATAAAAAACTGACATGCTAAATGGTACCGATTAAAACTAAAGTAAAAATAGTGTAGCATTACAAATTGGATATAAACATTTTTAGCAAAAAGTTAAAACAAAGTACAAACTGCACTAATATTTTGAGGGTCTAATAAAAATTTTAGAGACGCAAGTTTTTTAAGGGCGAATGAAAAACGGAAGCACGGAATTTTTTCAGGCTTCGTTAGCCTGAAATCAGGAATTAGAAATGTGGTTAATTTCCAAGGTTAAGCGCAGCAGGTATAGCGCGGGAACATGAGACACATACCTGGTTTTATAAAACGCATTTCTTTACAGAGGTAGTTAAGTTTTGGGGTTTCTCCGTTTATATAAAAATAACTTTAAAAGCGCATTAGTTAGACGCTCAGGAAACGTGCGAACCGTGGGTCGGACCGCGCTAGTATAGTCAGCGGACCAAGTGCGCGAAACAAGCGCAATGAAAACTGCAACAGGCCGGCCGAATGAGATTTTCCTGATATTTTTCTAAGTTTTATCTGACTTTTCCATAAAATAAATCGTAAGATTTTCTTAAAATGTGTCGCAAATCTGGCCATTGGTCGACACTGGCAGTCGACAGCAGTGTTAGAGTAAGACGCCGTGGTTGAATCTCGCGGGCACTGTAGAATCACCGCTCACTGAGCAGCAATAAACGTTCGTAAATATTTTGTTAGGCCTACAAAACTAAGCGTTTTAATGACGTTCGTTATTAACAGTCGAAGACTGACAAACGTCTACAACATTTAGCAAATGTCAAGATTTTGTACGACTTGCTGTTTAACAGTGGCGTCAATGTAAATATTTCTGGGGAAAGGGAAAACGAAATTTTTGCCTGCAGGAAAAATGGACGCATTCGAATAGGTCCCTGTGTTCCGAGAAAGCAAAAATCGAGGCCAAAAGATAACGGGGTGTGGTTACAGCGAGCTCCTGTTCACCAGCGAGAGGGTTTGGGGGAGCGTAAGTTGTAACTCCTCGGCGGAGTCCGGAGCAGAGCTTTTGCCGCAAACGCATTCTGAGTATAAAAGAGCCTACAAAACGACTGAAAGTTCTTTAAAAATTGAGGGACGAAAAGATACTCTCGCCCGAATCCCGGATATTTTTAATTGGGGGTGATCGCTCTCCTCGCTTTCGAGTTCGACGCCACCGCTGTCCGTCACACACGACAAATGGAAGTCGGCGATGTTGCTGTAACACAGGCGCGAGGACGGCCGGTGTCAGCGGCCAGTATTGTTGGACCACCAATCGACTGGGCGTCGACCCTGGCGTTGGCGGTCGACGAAGAAGCAGCGCGCCGTGACGAGCTGCGACGTAAACGACGCCAGGCAGTCATCAGCTGCTGCAAACGATTCGTCGCCTTCCTCTTCTCCCACGTCGGACTCGCCGCCATGGTAGTCGCTTACTCCATCCTCGGCGGATTCCTGTTCCGTGCCATCGAAGCGCCTAACGAACGAGATGTCAAGGTTTCAGTACAGTCTAGTATTGTTATCTTGAACGTTTACAAACGTTTAAAAGTATAGCATGTTACAGAATGTCGTTTTTAAGTTAAACGTTTGCTATTTTCTAAACGTTTGTCTCTATGAGTAAATACGGAGAAACATAGACTCTATTGTGTACGACGGCGTCGTGGTTTACACAGTTGATGGTGGGGGCAGCAGAAAGTGACAATTTTTAGACAAACAACTGCACATTTTTCAGAGAGGAGATTATAGGTGTTTTCAGTTTTAATTATGCTCTTAAATTCTCTTAAAATGTGAGATTTTAAGCCCATGTTTTATTTTGTAAATTCTAATACGCCACAATTTAATGGAAACAATTGCCCTTTTGTTCCTTTTTTGCCACGGCATACCACTGTTATATACACCCAAATGACCAACCAAAAGTTGTTTCGCTGTCTGTAGAAAGAAGTCAGGGAGTTCAAGGCGAAACAAATCGCGGAGATTATTCGACTTTACCAGGTTTACGCCAACGTTAGCGAGCCGCCGAAGGGGGAGAATTTCAGCGTCAACGTTAGCGAGATATTCGACAGGTTCCAGAACTGTGTGGTGAAAGAAGTCAAAGAAAAAGGCTGGGACGGCAAGGACGGTGACAAGTTGCAGTGGTCGTTCGCTGGAGCTTTGCTGTACGCCGTCACAGTCGTCACCACAATCGGCAAGTCCTTCTTAGTCGTATTATTGCTGCCCACGGAAGCGACGGGAGTTATTGTTTCAGCATCGTCGCTAAGTTTTTTCTTTCGGTCAACACGAGAACTTGTGCACTGCTGCATTTAGTTTAATGAAAATTTGCGCAGACAAAGAAAAACCAACTTGACAACTTGACAACTAGAAGGCTGTTGATGTTAAGTCTAGCCCAAAACCTCACCATGCTCAAAACTAACTACTGCACACGGATAGCCGCAGTATATGCATATGCAGACACAAAAATACGAGAAAAAACTCATGTAACTTTTTGAACTATGACCTTCACCAGGGACGTCATTTAGGGGGAAAACTAGGGGATTTATACTTGGGGTTTATGAACCCCCAAGGATTTATTGTTTTAATTTTGTCTGTGAATCGTACTTTTGTTTAAACGTGAAACAATGTTACTGCTGGAAGTACAATAGCAACGAACAGTTTGTACTTTCAGAAATTATTGCAAGTTTCTAGTCTTTATGTCAGTTATGTAATTCTGACCTCGTCTTGCCAGAGCCTATTTCAGTTTTGTTTACGTAAGCAAAAATAGAACACGTACAAACATATCTTTCAAAAAATAGAATACGTACGCTACGTAATTTCGAATCCTGCGTAAAACGACAGTGTAAAAATGCGTGAAGCTCAAGTGTAGCCAGTTGGATTTAATGAACGACAGTGCATATGGCAGTAAAAAGACGGCAATTCAGTCCGTCTTACTGTCACCCTCGTGAGTTTTCGTAAACGACCGACGACAAAATTTTTGGCCCCCGACTGATCTTTAGGCCTATTGTGTAAATTGCACAGAATTTGGTCAGTTGATTCCTATCAGGAATCATTCAAATTGTTGCCACCAGATGTCACATTTTAAGGCTAAAATATATTCAGCTGGGGCTCCGTCCCAGACCCCGCTGGGAAAGCTCACAGCGCTTCTCAGACCCCCTGGCTGAATTTAAAGGGCCCTCCTTTTTAGTAAAGGGGAGCGGAGAAAAGAAGAAAAAGTGGAGGGTATGGAAAGGGGCCAGGTGAAGAAAAGTAAGGAGGCTAAGGAGAGATAAAAGGGAGTAAGGGAAACAAAAAGGCAGAGGCGTAGGGGAAAAAGTAAAGGGGGAAAGAAAAAAATGGGAGTGAGACCATCCAATGATTTACTGAGATGACGCCATTGACTACGAACCATTGGTTATTGCGTAATTTATCATTAATTTCCGCAGCTCCAATTATTTTCAATATGCTGCCGTCGTACATGGGCTGCATTTCGCGTCTTGCCCGTCTGTTTTTGTTCTTCTGTCCTGTTCGGTCTTTTAAATCAAAACCAAATTTTTGGCCTTTTGTGACTTTTTGTTTTTTAAGTTAGGAACCTGTACAGGACTGACAGACGGACACAAAGACAGACGGACCGGCAAGACGCGTATTAAGACGGTTTATTAAGACGGTCGCGTAATAATAGAATAGTGGCACTGGTGTTTAACGTTAGACGAATGCTACGTGTGCGTTTAGACCAGGTAGCGGTTTTATAGTCGACTAGATAGCAAATTGTCTGATAGATTATAAATACATCGATGGCACTCGTCGCCTAAAGGCTCTACCACACCTCTTGATGTGGATTATCTCGCACCTTCTGCGCACCAAACAGTGCGGTTTCTGAAGCTGCGCGTGCCGCAGTAATCGGACGAATTACTGCGATACTCCACTTTAAATCGCGATGTTAATGGCAGCGTATAAATGATTATTTTATATACCACAGTAATATGTAATAAGCTATTTATTTTTCAACCTTAATATTCTTACTCCAAATCGTTAATTGGTTATTTTTATGCAAAGGTTCTTCATCGTTTAAAATTTAATTATAATTTATATAACGATAAAACGGACCGATGGATTGCGCTTTTTATCGCACGTGTGAAACAAGCCAGAAATATCGCAGAAATAAACCCAAAACCAAATTAAAACTAAATTGTTTTTTTCTCATCGTACTTTGTGAGAATGAGTGTTGTATGACGGTTTAAGCGGACGTGGACTTGCGATTTAAGTCGATTTTAGTGATGTGGAGTGATCGGGTATTATGATCTATGACAGTATTACGTCATTTGGCAAACAAAAATTCTTTGAAATGTCGTTGTGAGTGACCGATTCAGACTACAGGAAGCAGCACTCGTCGATTTCTGTTTGCAACCGAAACTTTCCGTGATAAGTTTTCGCAATGTTGGATCTTAAAAATAAAATTTTTTTTAAGGCAACTAGACAAAAAAAACAAAATTCGCAAAAATTGATACAGTAACACAGTACGTTAATAAAATTGTAAATGTGCGGCCTACGTATTAAGTCGGGATTCTAGCGAAATTGTTTTTGGCAAGATTTGCCACCACCCACCGCGCATTAGCCTACAGTTGTTACAGAACACGTTGTTATTTAAAATTAGTAGGCCTATTACACAAAGCAACTTAGCAAAGCATTTAAAGTGTAGTAGCAGTCGTCCACCAAAGTACATAATTGTTTTAAAAGGATGATCGACACACGACTTATTCCGACACAATTATGCTTTCACAGGGTCACCAAAAGCAGCAAGTAATAGATTGAATAGATCGTGCGATGACAAAGTAAAACTATTAGAGCACTGCAGACTGTAGTGTAGACACTGCCGCGAACATTAATTGAGGCCTAGGCTTAATTTGTTGAAATTTTCAGTAGAGTGTGTCAAGCGTCGATGACAGTATTTTTGCAAATCGGCCAATATTTGACAGAATTACCGGGGGTATCGCAAATAAAATCGGTAATGCACTTTTGACTTACGAAGTTCCGGCGAATATTTGTTCTCAATAAATAGCAAGTCAGATAAAATCGAATCGAAATAAACGCATGTTTACACGTAGAAGATAGTTTTATCGTCATGGTCAGCCCAGCTCTAAAAATCGATCAATTACTCATCGGTCCATCTGTTTCTCGTAACCTTGAGAATCGTCGTCGGTTGCGTGCAGTTACAGTTTATTGACACTCGTCCTGACCGTAAACATTTCATCGTTAGGCCTATGCCGATTCCAATCAGTAGCCGCGCCGCCGGCTTACAGATTGCGTCTATTTCGCACATCTTCCCCATCAGCAAAGATCGCGCATTATCGTCACCCAGAAGAGACGGTTAGCCAACCATCCGTTTACTGTTTATCGCAGACCGAAACGTAGCGCTGGATAAAAAAAACTTGCGAAAGAGTTGTATTTTATTGCAGGAAACTTAACAGTGTGTTTTATTGTCAAATCAATAACCTGCATGTTTTCTGCCTATTCACGTCACCCTAACCAGTGTTGGGTTGTAACGAAGTAGTTCTACTTCGTTACTCTACTTAAGTAGAAGTTTTTACTTTCTACTTCTACTTAGGCCTAAGTAGTTTTTTGTTAGGCAACTTTCTACTTTTACTCAAGTAGATTTTTGAATTTGATTTTTTTCAATTTAGAAACTCAAACTTTGCTTTACAGAATTTATGCAGCCACTGTATACATGCACAATGCAGTTCTCACAGGCTGAAATGTCAGAAGGCTTGAGTTAATTTTGTGGTTATGGTCTAAAGTCATAGGTTTATATACTGATACTGGCTACTTACTTGTCATTTTACCTTCACTCATCCCCAGCAGGAAAATAAGATCAAACTTTAGTCTACAGTTTCAGTGCTTCTGTGCAAAATTTATATAATGACGCGTACTTAGCGTTAAAGAAACAGTCAGAATGAGTGTTACAGTCTTAAATGTCAAGATACAACAGAAGGGCAAGACGTTACGATACAACAACATCTTAAGACGCTTGATTACTACTACTACAGTGGCGTAGCCAGGATCTAGTTGTAGTGAGAGCACTTGGCGAGGTGGGGCATAATGAAGGTGTCTCCTTTCCACGGGGAAAGGTCTCTCCAGAAAATGTTCGGATTTTTGGTGTGAAAATGACGTGCTTTGAGGTTATGATGGGATTGTTATGTTATTGGTATGTAGCAAAATGCAGGTACATTTCCACCTAATTCAGCCGCATTTTGTTCAGAATTAATCAGCGAAAGTGGTATGTGACGGCTGGAGGCGGCTATTGATGAAAAACATATGATCGAAAGCAGTGTTTTTCTGGACAATGGCGTCGATTCGTCGTTAATGTTTGGCGACCCGAAGGTTCGAGAACGAGACGCCGTAGGCATCGAATTCGAGTGGGGTGGAAAATGGGAAGGGGCCAGTTATCCCTAACTTTGGGGGAGTTGCCCTGTCCCTAATGTTTGATCACGATACTGATGTGGCAGTGACTGCTGATGCTGCATATTGCAGAGTCAATGCCGTTGCACTAAGACGTTGATTGGGCAAATTCTTAATCAGTTGCACTTCGTCGACATCGTCAGATCATTTACGATCGTATCAGCCAAACGAGCGTCGACAAACTGGGAATTTCTAATTTCTTCGGCGAGACAACTTGGCTTGAAGAAAGATAAAGTGTCAGATCTTGTTATAAGATTTGATACGTTATGTCAAATGCACATGTTTGCGGACTGCTGGTTCAGGCAAGTTGCATGGCTTCAGCGCCCACCGCAGTTGCAAGCATTGCATATTTTGTCGCATACAAAATTATCTATTTTTAACAAAAATTGTCAATGAATGAGTGACATCAAAACATTTGAAATATTTCGTGATGCATGAAAATTCCTGCTCTTGGTCTTGACAAAACTCTTACTTACATCGTTGCGCTGGAACATTTGTTATATCATTGCAGTAGTGAGCACTGGCTACTCAGCAGCTACCACAGTGTCTCGATAGAGTTGCCTATCTCGTACCCGTTTGAGTCAGTCGCTGCTGACGTCATTGGCTAAGCTGAGCGATTATTGGCCATTTAGCTTTCTTCGTTCGTTCTCACGATTGTACATTATCGGTTATTATTCGGCGCTTATTTGTTTATTTATCTGCTGGCTTTGTTGGCAGGATTGCAGAAAAAGTTACAGGCGGATTTGGTGGACATTTTCAGGGAAGGTTATACTTAGCCCAACTTAGAGGTGGTTGGATTTTGGTGATGATCCGGATTAGCGTCTGGATGCAGGATTTTTACCACGGATACTTTACCATTGCTGGATACGACGTAGGGCATACGACGTAGGGCAAACGTTCACCAAATCCGGTGCTGCTATCTCAGGCTATCTGGCGAACACAGCGGGAAAAAATTCAAATAGCGTTGGCGAACGGTTGTGGTTTCCGTGTGCCATTTTAGTTCACAGTGTATCCGGAAAAACGCACCTGCCGTTGAACACAGCAATGTATGAAATGATGCCGTAAACGTAAAACAAAAACAAGTGTTCTGTGTTTTATTTCAGGCTGTCCATGTAACAACGGCTGAAACGTTTGCTGGTAAACCGGTCGGATGGTGACAACATTTCACCACAGCCATCCGGCGTTAAGGACGCGAAAAATGTTTTAAATATGCCGCTTTTTTACCACTTCAACAACACGCTGTAGCGTACAAAATATTTATCACAAATCGATAGGCCAAATATTGGAACTTTTATACGGCATTATCAAGTTAACACCCACTCAGGCATTTGTGTGGAAAATTTTTAACGGACTACTTTTTCTCTGTTGTTAGGCCTATATTTTTTTGATTTTTCGGACACGGCTTAGCTAGTTTTTTTTCTTGACTTTGAGTTTGGTGTCCAACTGGAGGTCTGAATGAGCGCTGTGGGCTGCCAGCGGTCAGAGAAACGCATCTCCACCAACTGAATTGCATTTTGGCGCATGTTGAGGTGAAAAAAACACACATAACTTTTGCTTACTGACAAAAGGCGGCATTGCTCAAAAACATACATTTTAGATGTCTTGGCTGCAGTTTCTGTCCCGGTAAATAGTTTTATCATCAGTAGCGCAACCGTGATGTAAACTAGTCGTCGAAACGAAAAAGTGAGGTTTCCAGACTGTTATTTATTGCAATTGTCGGTACACGGACAAGCAGGCAGTACAGAAAAAAGCATCCAGCTTTCCGTGCATCACTATTATTATTCCGGGCAGCAGTAACTGTAACGTAGCACCAGGAACGAAAAATCAGAGAAGCCTGGAAAAAGCCTGATGGTGATGGATATGATAATAATAATAATAATAGGAAGAACGTGACTTTCGTGCGGGCATGCAATGCTTCACGCGTTATAGCCATCGTCGAACCGTCTGTCTGTCTGTCTGTGTGTCTGTCCGTCACACTCTGCGATTTTATCAAAAAGTGCAAGCTAGGGTCACAAAATCTTCACTGTTGCTGTCCCAAAGACTCTAGTTCTTTTGTGACAAAATTTTATGCCGCAGCGTGATGGGATTCTAATCGAACGAAGGCGTCAAAAGGGGGTACCCCTAAAAATCGTTTTTGCCGCTATTGGTTCGTCTAGCGTAAAACAGTTGCAGATAGGCACAGACTTGCTGCTTATCATAACAAGCACTGGTGACGAGTTTTCCGGGAATATTAACATCGATGACCTTGACCGACCGTCAATTCCCATAATTCGGAGTTTCATTGATTATTTTGCGACGAGTGACGAAAATTGCGACGAAGTGGCTGGAAATGAACCAAGACAATCTGCATATGAAATTTTAGCATCTGACGTAGATTTTAGTAGTTGAAATGCAGCCTTTTATGTTTAAGGAGTTTTTTTATGTGGGGGGCGTCAAATATAGGCATTCTTTGAAAATGAGCGATTTTTCTTAATATCCACAAATTTTGCGTGAAAAAGGTTGCAGGAAGGCATAGGCTTGCTGCTTATCGTAACAATCACTACTGACGAGCTTTTAAAATTTCCCAACATTTTGAAAAAAGGGTTTTTAGTGATTTTTTGCGATTTTTGCCTGCAACGCATATTTCAACAGTAAATTGCACTAACATTACGATTATACAGATGAACCATGTCAAACTGCATACGCATTTTTTGGCATAAAACGTAGATTTTAACCGTCTGAGTTTTGACCTTTTAGATTCAAGGAATTTCACGTATGGAGATCTCAAATTTGGGTACTTTTTTAAAACACGTATTATTATTGTATTGTACGTTCTACACTGATTCCCCACGTGGCAGCAACAATGCTGTCGCGCGCCACGTTAACTTAGCGCAAATTACTAGTTTGCATACCGTTCACCCGCACGCAAAAAGTTTTTTAATTGTGACATATTATAAAGTTTTATCTTAAATATTTGGGCATATATTATAAATTAATGTTCATTTTTATCAGTGCTATTTTTTACTCCTCGCGCGCTACGTTTCTAACACAATCTAATAATATTTCTTTTTTAATCGATTGATTGATTGACTGATTAAAACGCTGGACTATAAATATCATTTTCGCACAAAAACACAAAAACAAAAACACCACAAATGTTCCGTAACCCTTGAAATGGGCCAGGTTCGTTTTTGGCTTGAGTTCTCGACCTCGTTGAAACGATCGCCGAATGGTCAAATCCTTAGGCCCTAGTTGCGGTATTGATGGGCGCAATTCTACATTTCGTTAAAAATTTTAGTAGGCCTAATTCAAGTTATTGTAGATCATAGTTTTATGTTAGGTTTTAGCCTACTTTTATTCTTGTTTAGCTGTTTGCTACTTTTTAGTTGTATTTCTTGAAGCATTGTATTGTATAGGGGCCTAGGCTGTGAGATCAATCAACTATACTGTGTGGGTTACGACGTACTATATAACACGTCTATTGGCTAAGCCAGACGGCCAGCATGCTGCCCACCGGCACTAAAAGAACGGGTACAGCTTATCTCTCAAGGTTCCGTCCTCTTTTCCGGGCATATGCTCTGTGTTTCGTGTCGGTGCAGCTGGTTGCCGTTATCTAGACCTAGGCTAAATCTGCGACTCGCAGGCAGAAAGAACTATATACTCCAAAGTCGGGAATTGCCGACGGAAAAGTGAAACCATGCAAGCAACACACCACCACGTCACGTTCAGACTGCTGACGATACTGGCACGGTGTCAATCTAACGCCTTTTGCTTTTGTCACAGTTCGGTGGTAGGTTACTTAGGCTTACAGGGTGGTCCAAAAAAAGGATACCCAGTTTTATTTTTGGGATAAATTCGGTAATTTAGCACCGATTTTAACCGTTCTTTTACTGCTACAAGCAGAAATTTATGGCGCGTAAACGTGAAGTTCTTCCGCCCACCGCACCTTTATTGTGTGACCACGTACATTACCTAGCAAAACAAACACTACTGCTAATATCGGTGTTTAGTGTTTTTTATTGACTAAACTTATCTGTCGATAGTACTAAAATGATGTACGACTGTTTATCTATTTATCCAGTCAGTTAAAGACGCTGATCGTCAACAGCCATCTGTATAATTAGCATATTGTTTTATAGCTTTCGTAGCGGTGACCGTAACATCGCTAGTACTCATACTCATTACGCTTACCCACTGAGGGATGACCAGTAGGTTGAGTTATCTGGCTCGGTTAAATACCCGCGAATGGTCACCCAATACCCATCCCGGTATTAACGTGGCTTAGCACAGGATAACTTTGTTGATAGGCTACTTGATGCGCCCAACGATGTGACAGGAACTAGCCTACCAGTAGACCAAACCCCTATACCGCTAACAAGGGTTCAGTTTATTAATGCATCCGACGGAATCGAACGGACACGAAAAATTCACAGAATGGCTGATCGACAGTCCACTAGATCTACCGGTCGCACTCTTGCATGAGCATCAGAAAATAATTCGCGTGAGCCGACGACTGCGGCGAACTTCTGCTGTCATTTTTTCACGTCCTATGTAAATCGGTCTGCACCGCAAGCGTTAAATCTTCGTCACTGCATGCAGGCCTAACCATCCGTCTTGCTTCTCTGCTTGCGAAAAACTAACAACTTGCGCCGCACATTGTATTTTATAATTTCTTTTTTTAGTTGTTTGTTATCTCTAGTTTTTATGTTTTATGTCTGTAGTTTTTAGACGGAATCGTTTGCGCGGCAGCGATTCCGTCTAGCCTAGGCCTATAGCTATACATTTCTCCGTAGCATGCATCTGTCAGTCGTTTGTCACATTTGTGTATACCCTGCTTAAACCGCTAGACAAATTTAGGTGCCATTTGGCAAGTACAGGGTGCGGCAGAAAAAAGTGGACTCCTAAGTTTTTTCGCCGTTTTCTCAGCAACCGTTTGAGATTTTAATATAAAGTTTTACGATTTTATTTGCTGAAACCTTCTACATCTAACTGCCAAGTAAAATATGATTCTGTTGAAAAACGACGAAGTTGTAGACTTTTAAACATGACCGCCTACCGATTTTTCGGCATTCAAAAATGTTCATGATAAAAATGCTATTTAATTTTCAAAAACTGGTCACACGTTACTGCCAATGACGTCACAATGACGTTTGGATAAACAGCAATTTGTATTGTTTATAAATTATCACTAAATTATCGTTCCTCAGCAATCGCCGGCTACCCACCGGATTCATCTTCCAGCAAGACGGCGCGTCAGCACACACAGCGCGCAACGCCGCGCAGCGCACAGAACTGGCTGCGGGCCAGCTGTCCAGATATCGTCACAAAAGACCAATGGCCTCCAAATTCGTCGAATATAAGCCCAATGGACTATTACGTATGGGGTGCAATGTTGGAGGCTTACTGCAAGCTTAAAACAAAGCTGAAAACAAGCGCCGAACTCAAGGAAGCGCTTCAGGTTATCTGGGGCAACCTGCCACAGGGACCGATCGACAAGGCTGTAAAAGATTTCTCAAGTAAGGCAACTGGAGGCTGTTGTTGTTGCTTGGAGTTGGTGGTGAACACTTCGAACATTTGCAGTGACAATGGAATTCTGGCATCTGATCATCAGTTAACTGTGTTGTTTCAATGATGTTATTAAATTTGTGTTGTAGCCGGAACATTTTTAAATGCTGAAAAATCGGTAAGTGGTCATGTTTAAAAGTCTTTAACTTCGTCGTTTTTCAACTAAATCAAATTTTCCTAAGCGGTGGGGTCGGCACACCTCAGCAACAGTTGGGATTTTTGTTTTCTTAGACGATGGTTGCATTCGTGACGCTTACATGCATAGGGTAGAGTAGACGCTTTTGAAAAACACTTGGTTTGTACTTCCTACTAGTTAGTAAGCAAAAATGTCTGTAATTTTGTCACCATTTGATAAAAAATATTACAAATAAACTCACAAATGGATAGACCTTCTGTTGCAAAATCAACAATATTAAAACACCGAAGATTAAGATCTGTTGCTGCTATAGTGCTATAGTGCTATAGTGCTAATAAATTAATTTAGGCTGATTAATAATGACGTCTGATGTCACTGATTATTTATTTGACTCAATAACATAAGTAAACAAAAAAACGAACAGTAAGAACGACGGAGAGGGAAATATTATATAAATAGTGAATTTAACTAACAGGTACGTCAGCGTAATATTCATGGATATATCAATTGATATCCATATCCACCGCAAGCCATGGCTACATTCGGTAAGATGCATACAGTTGAGGGGGATATTGTGGCCTGTGACATATTTTTCATAGGGGGGTTGGCCATGTGTGACATTTTGCGACAGAGGGAGAGTGGGGGTCAAATTTAATCAAAAAAGCGTGACATATTTTTAAATGACCCCTGGGGCTGGTATAGCGAACTAGCAACTGCGTGCGCGACGCTCATTTTGACCAAATTATATGTGCGAAAATTTCATCCTAATTCTGATCATTCTCACTATGTAGTGCAGCAAGCTATACAACATTCTGAATGTTAAGCAGTCATAGTGTTGCAGTGGATATGTACAGCAGGTAATGCAGAAATTCACAACAAATCGCACTAAGTGCAGTTTGGGCTTGGCCTTTATCGAGATCGGTGCACTCGATATCTCACAAACATGCTGCCATTAATAGCGCATATATGCCTAATAAGGTGTTTACACGATCCAGCAAACGTCCAGCAAACTTCTGGCAAACTTCCAGCAAATGTACGTATTCAAAATACACGTGAATTGCTGGACGTTTGCTAGAAGTTTGCTGGAAGTTTGCTGCTATATGTTATAATGGAGATGGACGTTTGCTGGACGTTTGCTGGATGGTGTAAACACCGCATAAGCTACGCGTGCGCGTGCGTGTGGCAGACCTGGGCGTGATGGGCGCACGTAGTCTGGTGGCAGTTAGTAGTGGTAGTAGAGACTATAGGGTTCAAGAACGGACCGAGTACCGACCATCTCGCGTTCACTTCGAGGCTCTGACGTCAGATCTCGGTAGGCCTGCAGGTGCGAGACCGTCTCCTAGTGATGGGTAAATCTGAAACGTACGGTTTAGCACGTATTTGATTCAGTGGTTGACTGCAACCACCAAATCAAAAAAAAACAATTGAATGACGAATCTTCGGCAAGTTATCGGAAGCACTTGGTACGATTACGTGCGCGTGAAAAGCAAGACTAAATTTTCAGTACAGTATAAACTTGCTGTTTCCTCCCTAGTAGTGGCCCTATCCATCGCTATTATTTATTACCTACCTGGCTGGCGTTCTGCAGCTTGTCGCTAGACTCCCTGGTCGGCAACGTCAACGCCTGCGCTCGTTATCGACCTCGGCACTGGCTGTACCAATGACGCGGCTCTCCACGTTCAGTGAATGAGCTTTCCCCGTCGCCGCAGCAAGAATTTGGAACAGTCTGCCGTCAGAACCCAGAAGTGACGTTTTCAAAGTGCCAGCGAACATTTATGACTAAACTTCTTGTTCTTCTCCTTTTTCACAGTTGAATGTAAAGTGACTGCGGTGCTATAGGCATTTTTCACTTTAAATAATATGTATTATATTGTATTGTATTACTAATTATGCCTTTCAAGTTACGGAGGGATGGCCAGATTGAGAGAGTGGCGTGGATAGCTTGGTTAAATACCAAGAGTAAAGACGGCATAACCGCCAGCGATAATCAACCAATTTCAGTAATATCTCTCTGTGTTTAAGCCGTATAATAAATAAATAAATAAATAAGCAAATAATTCTACTCTACGTAAAACAACTTTTTTGACGCGTTTGACCGCTATCTGAGACTTAACTGTATGTGGAACGCATGCACGTATGTGGAACTATCTATCTGTAGTCACGTCGATTAATTATGAGATTTTAATTTACCATTGTCACCATCGTACGTTGTCATCATTATGGTCGTCGTCGTTGTCGTCATTTAGTTTAAAACACGAGCAGTCTATTTGGTTCTAACTAGCAAAGTACCCGGCCTATAAGCGGGTTACTTTGCTAGTGAAATGAATCCACGCAATAGTTTGGGAGGGCTTGTACGCAGTACGTGGTACGCGGTTGTAATAACGTGCAAAGGGCGCCACTGATCCAATTGCCAACGTGAGCCGGCACACGTCGCAGAGACTATGAAATTAATGACAATGTTAGCAGATGATGATGATGGTGGTGATGATCACAGACAAAGATAATGCTGTAGTAAAGTTCTTTCTTTATTACTTAGCGTTCATAACTTCATAGTGCAGCATTAGATAGAAGGGAACAGTTTGTCATGGGGGAGAGAGTCTGTAATGGTGAGGGCGAATCTATAATATGCTCTGTACCGGGTTAAACTCCTTCGGGGGAGACTCTGTACCGGTACAGATCCTCCGGAGGGCAGACATTTCAGGGAGGCGGTACTATAATAGGACACCGGCCTTAAGGCCTTAGGTTGGGACCTTTAAGTGGCCTTCATTCACCAGATGTCGCCACGAAGCTGAACACTATACTGACGAACTTGACAGAATCAGCGGGGAAAGAAGACCCGGCAACTCAACCCCCGCCCTCTCAAGCTGCCCGTGGGGGCAGGTGGGGGTCAAGGTGGGGGGAACCTACCTAAGACCCAAAGTCTCAAACGCCGCGATCGGGGTTCGCGACCGTGCAACAGAGAAGGCGCTAGAGGAGGCTGACAGACAGACAAACAAGCAGACTCTACGCGCATTATAGTAAGATTTGCCCATCACTGCGAACTCTGTCCGGTGCCCCTGCAACAGCTGTATCCGTGGTCAGTAAGTACAACGTGGACCTATCTACTGCAGTGGCCACAGCGTCAGCAGCCAACAGGTGCGAAGTTTGATGCTCGAGCTGATTTGGCATTTAGTCGGCTCAGTCACCGGTGGCTATTATTAACAACAGATATATCGCATCAGCTGATATCTGTGACTACTCGTGACCGCTGGCAAGCCAGTGCGATGCCTGCGGCCTGCCCCCCTAGGCTATAAGTGGTTACTGCTACTGGTTACACGAATGCCATAATACGAATGATAACGCATAATATTGGTTCCAGAAAAGTTTGTCTCGCAGCAGACCTGCAGCAGAATGCGACGTCTGATACCTGTGTTGTATTCGCACTCGTAGGCGGCTCAAAACGTATCTTCTCAGGAAATCATTTTATGGTTGTTTGACGGGCACTAAACAAGTAATTTGAGTAGGCCTAATGCTCAAGTGACGAGCTACAGCATTGGTGCTGCCACGCTAATATTTCATATGCAGGTTGTCCTGGTCTGTCTTTAATTGGGAATTTCGATGAAATTCACTGTCAAAATATGCGTCGTCCGTAGATACAAATTGCGAAACTTCGCCCAAAGCTCCTTTTTTAAATCTCAAAGTCGTTCAAGGTCATCAATGTTGCTCACGTGACGCGCGACAACATCTGCCATGAAAGCTCGTTAGCAGTGCTTGTTACGGTAAGCAGCAAGTTTGTGTCATGCAGTTTGCATCCGTTTCCTCGCCAAGGTGCTGAATGGAGACAAGTTGATTATATACAAAGGTCTACAAAAGTAGAGGTAAAGGTCGGGTACTTGCTGTTATATCGCTGCTTGCATGAGTCAAACTCATGGCCAGAAGCGCTTTGCAGATTTGGAAGTGGCAGCTGATTGGCATGACGAATGAGCTACTGATACCTCCAGTGCACGTAGATAACAACGTCTTTATTTGTGTACGCGGTCGAGCCTTGGCGATTCTCCTTCTGCTTCTGCTTTTGTTTCTCCTTTCGCGTGCGCAACAGTTACGCTTTGCTTTACTCGCCTGCTGTCATTGGCTTTTTCGAAAGAGAACGCGTGCGAACGACATACGTACATTCTTTTTAACATGTTTGTCTCATTAAAATCGATTTCGTGTCGGTAGGCCATCTTGCAGTTAATGTATTCTTACCAAACAATATAACGTTTTTCCAACATTTGTCCTGTTGGTTATGTATACCATAAAACACAAGACATTTTCTAAACATATTTGAATGTGTTTTTCATTCTACGTGTTACCGCGACGGCCAAATAAAACGTTCTTTACAACGAAAGCAGATAGACACATTACTCATAGGTCTAATAACGATTATTGTCATCGTGTTGTCTGTCAACGCAGGTTATGGGCACATAGCGCCGAAGACAAAGTGGGGTCGCCTGATAACTATTGTCTACGCCGTAATCGGCATTCCCCTGACGTTCCTCTATCTGTCCAACATCGGCAACTTCATGGCCGATTGCTTTCGCTGGTTCTACAAACGAATCTGCTGCGACGTGTGCTGCTGTCAGCAATGCGCTCGCAAACACAAGAAGGTTGATTTTTTTATAGCTTATTCGTCTTATTTGCTCTTAATCGTATCAACTATAGCTATTGTTTCCTATATGACACTATGGCAGTATTTTGATTTTGGTTTTTGTTACGATTTTAACTGTGTATGTTTTACGTGTTATTTACTTCTTTTAACGCAGTTACTAATTCGACAGAGAATTGATTTTTACTGTACTTTTGTTTCATCCTGCTTTTTGTGGTGTAATATCTACTCGTTAGAATTTAGTGATTATGCTGTATTTTGCGTTTTCTGCTGCGTTTTTGTGTGTTTTAATAAAAAATGTAACTAGCTTCAAATGTGATACATCACTTATGCTGAAATATGTGTTCAATAAATACCTGATTAATCAACTAGTTGGTTGATTGATTGATTAATTGCCTAGCTGATAGATTGTTAAGTACAGTCCGTTTTTATCTTGTTGTTTCTGTCGCATTATTTTTCACAGCGAAGTTGAAGTTGTGACATGTTTAGTTACTTTGGCAAACTAAACGATGACGATGATGATGATGATGATGATGATGAAGCTGGAGCAGAGAAGGCGGCGGGAGATTTCTTCACCTCGCAATGAAATCGTCCTTGGTGGAGGAGGCGGTCAGTTCAGTCTACAGCCGGGTCTGGACGAGATGTCGGCCGTGACCGTCAGCGCACACCCGGACACGGACCAACAAGCCCTCGTCAGCTCGTACTGCGGCCGCTCGTCTTACGATGAACCACCACCCAACTTCCTGTCCGACATCATTGAACACGCCTTCACCAACATACGCGAGACGGACATTGTCGACGACGACGACGAGGCTTCAGTGTCGCAGTCGACGTCGCGCAACGACGTGCGCGATGTCGACTTCCGGTCTGACGCGGCGCCACCTAGCGGCGATGACGAAACTCGTCGACGTCTGCTGAGAAACTTCCTGGACGCCAAAGAGACCGACATCGTCGGCGACAGTGCCGGCGATGTCGCGCTTTTGACAGAGCCTAGCCAGAGGTCGTGTGCCCGCACCGGCAGTAAAAAAAATGCCGAGGTGCATTGTGGGCCGGGCGCTGCCAACGATACGGAAGCAGTAGTCCCAGCTTCGGACCGAATCAAGAGGCAGAAAACGATAGGCGCTTGTCGCGAAGGCGAAAAAGCGGCAAAGAGGTCGTCGTCGTCGTCTTCGCAGGTACAAAAGTCGAAGTCGTTTTCGCAGGCGGACTCCGCAGCCAGCCGCGACCGCGTGCGTGGGATATACAAGCGAAACAGGCGCAGCGTGCGACAGCGAAAAATATCAAGTCAAACGGCGGGCGACTGCAGCGGCGCAAGTGGAATTCGAATGACGTCAGCAGACTGCGCAAATGCCGGTCGGATGTCGACAAAAGCTGCTGCAAAATCGGCGGCGCCGCGAAAAAACGGCAGAACTACTCTGAAGTGTGAGAGCGAGGAGGACACTGCCGACGTGCAACGGCGAGCCGCCGAGGCTTTGGCGGTGCCGGAAGTAGATCGAAAGCGGAAGGCGTTGGTGCGCAGTCACTCGACGAGGCAAGCGAAGTCGGCGTCGGCGGAGCAGCAGGAACGGAAGACGCTACGACGGAACGTGACAGTGACGGCGACTGACGCTGGCGTCGGCGGACTGGCGGCCACAGCGTCGGCGGCGGCGGCGACGGGCGGCGTGGGCAACCTGCTGCGGAGAGTGCGACGCCAGCGCGCCGACGCGACGCCCATCCTCAAGCTCAAGTGCCCGGCCACACCGGTGATGACGACGGCGCGACTGACGCGGCAAGGGTCGGTCGACTTCGGCGGGTCGCAGTTTGGAGGCTCCCAGGAGTCCTTCTTCACCGCGCACGGAGACAGCGTCGAACAACTGGACTTGGAAACTGGTGCCGTTCGGGGTTTCGTCAGCCGTCGATGCGCTTCCGACAACGATGATAATGATGCTGACTATTTATTGACGTCGTACAGCAACCATGCCCGGCTGTACAACAGTTTGATCAGCCGCTCCAACAGCTACCGCTGGGGTGAAAAGTCTATCACTGGGGCCCCGCCGGCGTCTACACTATACGGCTCGGCCGGCCCCATTTTATTCCGCGTCGACGACGACGACCACCCCGCCGAGGACGGCGTTGTGGTTGGTCACGTGGCCGCCGCCGAGGCCAAAGTTTCGGTCCCGATTTCCGTCTGCTTCATCATTATCGCGACGTACATAATTGCCGGCTCGGCGATGTTCGCGTCGTTTGAGGACTGGGACTACCTGACAGGGTCGTATTTCTGCTTCATCACGTTGTCGACGATCGGTTTCGGTGACGTGGTGCCAGGCACGGACATGGATCAGTGGTCGTCGCACGAGAAGCTCGTTCTTTGTGTGCTCTGGTTGGCGTTCGGTCTCTCCCTGATTGCCATGTGCTTTAACCTCATGCAGGAGGAGGTCAAGGAGAAGTGCCGGTGGCTCGGACGCAAGCTCGGATTGCTCAAGGCCGAAAAGTGACACTCTTTATTTCTGTACGGGACAGCTAGGATTCAACGCACGGTGACGAGTTATGTAAAATGTCTCCGCCTGCTTGAACTTTGAATTTTGACCTATTTCACTCCAACTATAATCAGTCTATTTTTGGCCACATATGCAGCACAGGCAAATGTCTGTCCAATGTCTATTAATGCATATACCGCAGACATCGCAGAATCGTCCCGAATATTGACTTGTGGACATGATGTGACCTTAACCTATGACTTTTTGACCCCATAATTAACCTAATAAGTTTATCTGTATCCTAATATGCACTGGTGGCAAAAACGTGGTGAAAATGAAAATTCATCAATGCGTGCCATAGATATCACGGCAAAAAATTACGAACACACGTGCGGAAGGACATCACGACTGTCTTTCTGTCAGCGTATTTGCCTCCGTTTTACAATGAATATCGAAAGATCGTAAAAAGTAACTTACGAGTCAGTTTACATGTATCTTGTCGTAGGGGTGTCTGGCGTGTGTTTGCATAAACGTGTTAAAATCGAGCTTGCTATTCGCAAAACTTTACCTTAGATCACAGTTGTTACTACGTTTAACAGCGTATTGTTAATTTTAAACAACTCATTTTGTAACGTAGTTTTTTTTATTTTTCAATTTTTACGCGCGACAACAGAATGTTTTGCGCGTCTAAGCCGTGGTCCAAGTGTCCGTCTGTCTGTCTGTCCGTCTGTCCGATTGTCACACTGCGGTATTGTGTCAAAACGACGCAAGCTATGATCACGAAATCCTTATAGTTGACTGCCACAAGGACTCTAGTTTTAGGATCCGTAAAGCGTTTTCCGAAATTCGGAAGGGGTCACTCCGACCGAGGGCGCTGAATAAAATGGGGGTACAAAAAATTAGATTTTGAGCCAATAAGTCGCCGTATCTCAGAAACGGTGCGAGATAGTGCTTAGATTACTATTAGTCACTAATATGAAGGTATATACGCCCTTTCGATTGACACCACATCAACGACGTTGATCGATACTGGACTGTGAAATAGGGGCTTTTAGTGATTTTTTGCGATTCTAGGCTGCGGCGCATATTTCAAGAGTGAATTGCGCCGAAATGACTGAAGATAGACCAAGACAACCTGTACAAGAAATTTTCAGCATTAAACGTCAATTGTAGCAGTCCTAGTCCTGACCCCTCAAGTTCAAGGAGGCCGTCGCACGCAAGCGTCAAAAAAGGGTACCCCTAAAATGTAACTATTTTACCGCTGTTGGTTCGTGTGGAGTGAAAAAGTTGCAGATAGAGACATGCCGCTTATCATAACAAGCACTGGGGACGAGCTTTTTGGTGGTATTAACACCGATTACCTTGAATGACTTTAAACCGAAATATGAGGTTTTACTGTTTTTTGCGATTTTTTTTTGGCTGCGGGGCACACATTAAGAGTGAATTGCGACGAAATGGCTAGGGATAGGCCTAGACCAAGACAACCTGCAAACAGGAACTGCTAAGGCTGTCGCGTGTCTCGTGAACTTCGTACAAGTTAAGGCCTACTTGTTCAAATAACCGTTAAACAGTTAGTGGAAAATTGCGGTGATTTACAAAGGTGATAGGCCTAGGCCTATGTTTGCAAAAAAGTATAGTGCCGCTTAAACCGGGATGGTAGTTTTTGTGCGTATAGGCTTAGAGTAAACCTAAGCTTATATTTCAACTGACTTACTCAAATGTAAGTGCAAAAGTTTTAATGAATATGAAAAAGTTTTATTTTTCAGGCGTTGCCATAGTGAACGGGTCAATTTTGTGTCTTATAAATATTTTGACCTTTACTACATTTGTGATTAAAAGTCGCAAAATGCACACGACAGATCCAAGAGTATTTTTAGACAGGACTAATGCAAGAAAAACTAACAATAATAGAGAGCAAGCATGTTGGTAAACAAAGTACACTTTCGACCAAAAATGCAGTGAATGATCTGTACGATGCTACACTTTGTTAGATCTGTTTTTTGAATATGTGGCGTATCAAACGATATGTTTGTTTCTGCCAGTATTCTCCGAAAACTGTATTTTTGAACCGTCATAAGTTCTTAATTAGAGCCTTGTCTCCACTGCTAAATGGCACATTGTAGTACGGTACCTCAGCAGAACAGAAGCAGAAGTCACATTGGGTCATGTGCGATATTTAGTTATAGCGGATATGAGTCAAGTATTGTTGTTTTTATAAATAATTATAAAAGGTTTCCTGGCCAGTATACTGAATCCAGCAGATAATTCATATTAAATTGTGTAAGTTTCTTAGTTTTTAACTCTGAACGTTTTCGGTCTGTTTGCGTTGGGCTTCGTAAGGCAGATTACTGCAACAGTACTGATGACATTGCAGCAACGGGCCACAAGGGCTACTGCTAATAAGCGGATGTGCGGATGTGGCAACGAGTAAAATGCGGATAAAATCGGCGAAATCACATGGTCACTTACTCGCAAATTTCCGATTTCACTTAGAGAAAGATGTCTAGATGTCTGCCAAAGATGTCTAATGAAGAAATATTTACGATCGCTTCACGCTTTTCTAATTTTTTCGCAACAAATCATACACGTACAATAGATGACGAAGCGCGACATCGATGTAAGTCGACGACACAACACGTGACAACAACGTGCAGAGACGATATATGAGGATGTTGCGCAATGACGATGAAGGATGACGACGTAGCTATGATGATGACGATGCACGATGATGATGATGACGCATGAAGACATATGACGACGAGTGACGGCGCACTTCGATGACGTACAGTGACGTCACACGACGATGAACGACAACAGATGACAACGATGACTACTAAATGCAGTAGAAAGTTATTATTGTAGACCCAGATTTACCAACTGACTTATTTTGCCAACTTATGATTTTAACTCAAACTATATGCAGAGTATGGTAATTTCAGTAACGTGCCAGCCACAAAGCATGGCGTCCAAACGGTGGTGTCAAAAAGATGCACCCAAATGGCGGCACCCAAATTAATACACCGTTTATTGGTCCAGAGGCATAGCTGAGTATGATGGGTAAAAGGCAGATGTTTTCCACATCAACATCCATCTTTCACCCGTTGCCACATTCACAGATTCGCACATTGGCACATCCACCTTTTACCATCGTCCGGCCACAAGGAGGGCATTGAAATAAACATTAGTGAATAAAGTCATGGACCATGAGATAAAGGCAGATAGTTGATGAAACCAGAGTAGCATAACACGTAGGACTAAGTTGTTTTGAAAGTCTGCTGGGTTTCTAGTGCCAAAACTAAAACACACTGGAAACTAAAACACTTATTTAATAGCCAGTGTGAGAAATAATTCTGACAAAAATTATTAAAATCTGCTAATCTTTCTTCAAGTTACGATTGATAATGTGGTTGATGTTTTTTCAGGTTTTCTGTTTATTTCTAACACGTATTTGCTTGATCTGCTTTCCCTAGGTAGTATATAAGCATACATTGGGTGAGGTGGGAAGCTGGATGGTCATTTGATGGCAAGTTGTGACAGGAATATTTGTGTGAAAAATTATCAAAATCCGATAATTGGTCTTCAAGTTACAGTCAAAAATGTTGGGGATGTTTTTTTGAGACACAGTGTACTTGTACTTTATTATACAAAGCTTTAGTCCGTCTTATCTCCATATGCAAATTCTGTCTGGTCGCTATATAAAAGTGTGATATAGAACAGATAGAGAAAATTCAAAAGAGAGCTACTAAACTCGTTACCTTACGTAAATTACCATATAAAGAACGCTTGATTTCTTGAAACTTACATATACTGAAATATAGGAGATTGCATGGCGACATGATTGAGGTTTTTAGAATTATTGTGAATGGCATTTATGATGGAAAAGTCGCACCTACATTACACTACAATAATACTTCAGTAACTATAGAGGCAACATATTCAAATTACACAACCAAACATTTTTTCAAAATTACAGAAAATATTTTTTTCTCGGCACGAATTGTTAGTGTTTGGAATTGTTTTCCTAATTGGATAGTTGATGTACAGTCCGATGAAATGTCGCGCGATTAAGTGTTATGTGGTTAACTGTCATTTCGGTTAGTTGTCATCGCGATTAACTGTCGTCCGATGAACTGTCGCCGATTAACTGTCGCGCAATGAAGTGTCGCCGTACCATTTAAAGTGCGGCTAGATAGATTTTGGGCACAACAAGAAGTTGTTTGATTGGGCCACCGAATTAACTGGAACCGGAGACAGGTCGGAGTTTATCGGAAAAAAGTTATTAGGTTATTGGTGGAATCAGTTATATCGTGATACGGATATAGAAGGACTTTGTGCCTACATGGGTTTGTCCATGTTACTGATAACTGAAAAAGATATTTTTGATGTTGTACCAGTTTTCTTGTTAGTGAAACATGCTACAGCATACAAATAAGTCTTAATCATTTTGATTTATCGTCACTTATTGCTTTTTAAAAAGAATTATCGTTTGATGCTGCAGGAAAATGGCTGACAGAAAAGCGGAGCTAGAACGCAAGAAGGCAAAGCTCGAGCAGCTGCGTGCAGAGAAGAAGCGCGCCGAGGAAGAAAAGAAAAAAGGTTCTTTGGGCTCGGGTGGAATCCCTCCCAGTGGAGCCCCTGTTGCGAAAGATCTTCGCATCGAAGCAGATGACATTCTCAAGGAGCTGGGAATTTCTACTGCAGATGCACCTGAGGCAGCAGTCAAAGTCAAGCAAGAGCCATCGGAAGAGGAGGTTAAACCAGACATCGGGGTGTTGGATGTGGCGGGACGACGGCAAATGTCTGCATTGGGGATATCGAAGATCACGCAGACAAGCATTCCACCAAGAGAGCTGGTTCAGTACAGCAAGGAGACCCAGACAGCTAGCTTGCCTGAAGATAGCGAAGCAGGTCGTGGAGCCATGGTCGATGATGTCGATGTTTTGTCGGAAACTACTCACCATCCGGAAAAACCCATTGAACCTGACTTGGTGATGAAGGGTGAAGAGTCTGGGTCAGTAGTGGAAAAGCTGCCACCGAGGGTGCTATCTGAGGATGAATGTCGACAGGTAAACTAACACATTTTTGCTAATTTTTTCTGTATTTTTTTTTCAAAAAAATTGAGTGGACATGCATGTAATGGAGCTATTTTTCAGTTTAGCCTGAGTTAGTTGCCTCAGTACTTCCAGATAGATACATGCATTATTATATTATTTATATATATTTATATTATATATATTTATATTACATAATTTTTACTCCTCGTGCGCTGCATTCCTAACGTAGCAAAGAGAAGTATATGAGATCAGTGTAATATTGAGGATCAACCGATGACCAACCTCTGTTCCAGGAAGAGCCTTCCTGGAAGAACTTCAAATGGCTATACCTGCATAACAGTGCCAGATAGACGCATGGTCACTATGGACCACCCATAGGAAGTCGACCCCAGGAGTCGAATGGTCACGTGACCGATGATGTCACATGACGCCAAAAGTTCAAGGTCGTGACCCCATTACGTTTAAGGCGCCATATCTTCACAACGGTACTAGATAAACGCATGCGTTGAGGTATAGCAACACAACTGGCAACAAGCATCATCGACCATTATTGGAAAGTTTTCCTCTCAGTTCCTAAAATTGGGCAATATTTTGTGAACTTCGGGAAGACAATTTCCGATAATGACCTCGACGCTAGTCACTATTAGTATAATATTAAACGGGTCTCGATTAGACGCTGGGTCTCTAATACCAACCGAAAGGAACGAAAAAGCTCTTGAAAGAATACAAAAGAAAATGATGCGCATGAGGAGTACATTAGATTGGTCACAATCTAATAATATTTCTTATTTATCATCTGTACTGGTGCAATAAAAGTACCAGTACTATAAAAATGTGAATGGTACCATACGTTTTACTATAAACTGCTGACCTGTTTCTGTATGAATTAGTTATACAAGTTTAACTTGTGTGTGTGTTTTTCATAGTTGAAATTTGACTGATAGTAAGATGAGTAAGTCATGCTCATATTTTCTTTGCTTTCGAGATGCTTACATCAGCGCTGGTCGTTCCACGCACTGTGCGTTCTACCATTGGCGACTGCACCTTTCCAGCAACTGCTGCATCGGTCTGGAACAGTCTGCCGGAGTTGGTCCGGTCGTCTCCGTTGTTGCAAGTTTTCCGTAGCAGACTGAAAACCGAACTTTTTGCCTGGTCTTACAGTCATGACTAACAACGTCTCATTGCACTGAGTACTATTATATGACTTCACTGTTTAGGCTTATTGTTACGTGTCCTTGTAGTCTTAGGACTTAACGCCACACTAAAATTAATTCGTTCTTCATCATCATCATCATCATCATTCAGTTTGCTTGGCTTTGTGCATTTGAAGCAGTTATTTGATTGTAAATCTTGCAGGTTCTAACTTCACAAGACTTTATGCATTTCTTCGACCGAGCATCTCGCGTCATGGAACGTGCCATAGCGGAGGATACGGACATCTTCACTGACTACGTTGGCGATGCAGGCCAGGTCACACCAGATGCAGGAGAGCAGCTGCGTATCAGTCGTCAGTTTTCCGACGAACGTTGGTCACGTCATCGTACTGTTACCAGTCTTGACTGGTCGCCAGAATTCCCCGAGTTGCTGCTAGCCAGCTATGATGGCAATGCGGAGGCCCCACATGAGCCAGAGGGAGTTGCTTTGGTCTGGAATATCAAGTACAAGAAGACATCGCCAGAGTATGTGTTCCACTGCCAGTCACCAGTCATGGCTGCATGCTTCACGCCATTTCATCCCAACCTGGTGATTGGAGGGACGTACTCCGGGCAGGTGGTTCTGTGGGATATCCGCAGCGGGCGTCGTACTCCGGCTCAGCGGACACCGTTGTCGGCCACCGGTCACACACACCCGGTGTATTGTGTTCATGTCGTCGGCACAGCTAATGCCCACAGTCTGGCAACCATCTCGACAGACGGCCGGGCGTGTTTCTGGAGCCTTGAGATGCTCTCAGCACCACAAGACTCAGTGGAACTTCAACACCATCAGTCACGATCAGTTGCTGCGACCTGCTTCTCCTTTGTTGCAGGTGAATACAGCAGTGCTTGCATCTTAATCGTACCAAAGTTTAACATGTTGAAAATAAACAAAACTATTTCTACGACCATTTCAGTAAAGTATCAAATCTAGCTAATAATCCTACAACTTACATACAGACTCTTATGCTATAGTTGTGTGTAATATAATAAAATGTCTTATATTGTGTTAGGCGGTTCCAACAACTTTGTCGTCGGCAGTGAGGATGGGGCGGCATACGCTGCAGCAAGGCATGGTGCCAAGGCTGGAGCATCGGGTGATGTGTTTGAGGCACACCAAGGCCCAGTGACTGGAGTCGACTGCCACAATGTTCCTGGACCAGTCGACCTCTCAAGCTATTTCCTCACCTCGTCGACCGACTGGACCGTGAAGCTATGGAGCCTGCGTGACTCTCATCCTCTGCTGTCACTCGAGGACAACGCCGACTATGTCTGTGACGTCCGCTGGTCGCCCGTGCATCCAGCTGTGTTTGCAGCCGTCGACGGGACCGGCAGGCTGGATGTGTGGAACCTCAACACAGATACGGAGGTGCCAGCAGCGACGACCATCATCGACGGCAGTGTTGCGGTGAACAAGTGTCAGTGGAATGCTAACGGGACGGTGATCGCTGGTGGTGATACGACCGGCCGTGTTCACATCTGTGACGTCGATGCATCACTGGCAGTTCCACGCACCGACGACTGGACGCGTCTTGTCTCTACAATTGCTGACGTCCGCGCCGACCGTGAAGACATGGAGGAGACCGGCCGTGCTGGAGTCAGCTTCTCCTCCAGTTTCGGTGGTCTGTCACCAATAAGATGAGAGTCAGCTGTATATTTGTTTTCTGCCCATTTTGCGTGTTGCTGAATTATGACTTACCACAAGAATAAAGCCACCTTATTGTATCAGCATTATGCAATGAATAGTTGTGAAGCAGTGTTGTGCTGCAGCTTTTCTTCAAAGGTGGCAGGACGGCTGAGTAAATAAGTAGCCTGAGAAATACTACTTTGCATGCACGATTTAACAGTCACAATGAACCACATTTTCATCACCTGCACGAAAATGTTTAAAACTGCTTCAAATCAGGGATGTGGTCTCGGTTAAGACATCTTGGTCTCCAGACGTACTAACGTCTCATCTTGGACAAAATCCTCAACATCTTGGGCTTGGACCGATGCGTCTCATCTCGGTCTCGGAGCAATATATCTCGGTCGCGGTCCAGTTGGTCCTGTCTCGACTCTCGGGCCGTTGTGTCTCGTCGAGACAGTTTGTGCAGGCGCGCACCATGCATAATGCATATCTGCAGTTAGACCGATACTAACCAGCATGACATTATGCCTTAATTTGTATTTATGGCTTAGACATATTACTCTACAGTGTTTTTACTTTTTCATTTACTTATTAATCATAAAGCAGAATTATGTCATGTCATAAAATAATCTAGTTGCAATGAAGATAAAGTGTATGATGTTAGATTAAATACTATCAGCCAAATGTAGATGACATATAAGGCTATAATCAGCTGTAGTTTACTAATTTCAGTTGCTTGCAAATTGCAACAAACATATTGGCCCATGTCTTCAGCACTGCAATTTTTTTATGGTGCAAGCCATTGACTTATCAGTAATAATTGTCGAAATGAGCTGTAAAAAACTGCAGTATCACAAATAGAAAGCACTTACCATGGTGCAAGTTAGTTAATCTGTATAATTTTGTTAATTTTCAGTGAGTTTCATTATACGTCTTGGACAACGTCTCAGCGAGACGTTGAAGCTTCCGAGACTCGAGAGTCTCAGGATCTTCAAGGTCTCAGCCAGCGTCTTGGAAGCTGCAACGTCTCGTCTCAGTCAAGTCTCTGACAAAATTTTAAATGTCTCGGCTGTGAAGGTCTTGGTCACATCCCTGCTTCAAATGCTTGTGTTTTATTGCCAGTTTGTCTCAAGAGACACACAGGAACATGCTTCCTCTGTATATTTGATTTCCATAGGCTTCTTTAAAATTTGCCGCAGTAACAATTCCGACATTTTAGAACATACTTGTGTGTGTGTGTGATCTACAGAGTGTGCCTTCTCTACTGTCCTGCCACCTCTGCAGATAACGTTGCTCTGATTATGCACTGCGTGTGTTCATACGTTGATTATTGTCATCCCACTGCTGAAGTTCAGTGCGTGGTGTTTGCAAGCTGGTTTTCTGTGCTGATTTAAGTTACTCCAATATCTAGTCTGCCCATAACCCAGTGTCAATGTTGTCCTATGTCTGGGCTATAAAACTTATATCTAACTGCATTTTTTGTTGCAAAACTTATACCTTGTGGTCAAGATTTGCATCACGTGTATTCGTGAAATTTGCCGAGTTGAACAATCTGTAATTCTAAGTAGTGCATGAATAAGCTGAAGTGTGGTGCTTTTGCACTGTTTAAAAACGTTGTTAATTTTATTTTAAATTTTGTTATACAGTAATTAATGAAGCAGAATTATAAGAAAATAACACTGTTATTACTTAATTCTGTAGTTATGGCATACAGTTCATGTAAAATGGTAATGCACACTGGCATGAATACGTAATGGAGTTTGTAATGGATAGGAAGTAACGAGTACTATACTTTACAATATTGGTTATGAGAAGTCATTTTGTTACTGTTGTCATGTAAGTTTTAAGTAATGGGTCTGTTGAAGATTGGTATAATGACATTGCTTTGTTGTATATATCTGTATATCAACACTGTTGTTTGGTGTAGGTAGTTGCTGCTGTCAGTCTGCTTTTGCTGTTGTTTGCATTAGTGATATAATATATATATATATAACTTTATGAGACTTTACTGTATGTGCTTGGTAAACAAGAAATGCATTGATATACTTGGAACCAGTGCCACTTGTGTCTGACTTTTCATAACCATTCTCATCATTGTCTTTGAATAGACTCATAGGTTGAAACAGTAACTTGATAAGTCATGTAATTTCATCAATTATACAATAAAAGAAAAAAGGTTGTATTTTCTATGAAATTACGTGACTTATCATTGTCATCATTGTGTGGAAATTACAGTACATTCAACATTACTTCTGTAGTTGTTTCTTAGGTGAAATTTACAGTGATGATTTTGTGTTAGTCAATGACGAGTCTTATATGTACACCGTGTCTCAAAAAAGTCCAAAAAAATTTTGGTATAACTTTGTCAAATTTCCACCAACTTTGATAATTTTTGACATAAAGATAGCCAAGACAATAAAATTATGCAAGATGCGCTAATTTTTCACCTCACCCAATTTATGTGAATGCACTACCGTGTGAAACTTGGATGCTGCAAATTGTTACATTACACGGTGGTTATTTGTATCAGAGTGCTCACTTCTGTGTCATCAATTTGACAGAGGGTGCCACGTGGTTTAATAATTTTGTGATATTAAATATTTTACGGTAAAAACAGCAGACAACAAAATAGCTGACCGATGAGCTTAAAACACGTCTAATCAACAAGTGAATGCAGTTTGATCAGTCAACCTTTGATGCCACTATCAGCCAGTGGCGTTGCATCTAAGCCATTGTGTCTGTGAATACTGGGCACACTTTAAGCATAAATGCTGATAAATTACCAAGTGATTGGTTGCACATGTTTATAATAATGTTAAATAATTCACATCTAAGTGTTTTTGTGCTGAATTAAGTCATTACAACGTTTACTTGAGACAACAACTCAGCGTTATGCAACAATTTGAAGCATCTGTTTTACAACGTAGTGCATTGACAGAAATCAGGTGAGGTGGAAAATAAGTATGTCTTACATAATTTTATTGTTTTGGCCATATTTGTGTAAAAAATTATCAAAGTTAGTTGAAATTTGACAAAGTTATGACAAAAACAATTTTGACTGTTTTTTTTCTGAGACACAGTGTATATTATATAGAAGTAACCACACTGAAATGGGTAATTCATTGACTGTGTGATGATAATGCAATTTTAGTTTCATTTTTTGCTTTACGAGTTAACGTAAGTTAATAAATCTTTATAGAGTTCAGTTGCTTTGTATATCACTTAACAATTTGCTTGCAAATAGTACTAGTCTGCAAAGGTTAGATGGATATTTTACAACAATTACACAGCCGTAGGGAGATGAATCATATCTGTGACAAGGCTACTCATAGAACGAAACTAACATGATCAAAACTACTGCTGAGCACTGAATTACTACCAGCTCATATTCAATATGCAATAATGTACTGAATGTAACTGCTCAGATTACTTCGATCCACATTCCACAATAACAATAAGCTATAACTGCCTACCATACATGCCAGCTAAACAGCAGAGCCAACACTGCAATATTTATTCAGCTACATAGCGTCACACATCACAAAATCTGCCCTAGTTGAGATTATATCTTGCAGAAATGTGTCTGGGTGCAATGTGCAGACACGGTTCGGCTGCAATAAATTAAACTTTTCACAGAACAAAATGTCCTAAATGCTGGGCTAGAAACCACATGAGCATCAACAAAATTCTCGGTGAAACAGCACTTCTATGCAGTCTGGCACTACAGCTTTGGTGGGTCACAACTCACAGATGCACCAAAATACTAACGTTGAACTTAAAAAAAACAGCTCACAAGCAATGTGCAACACACTCAGCATTTAACAAAAACAATAGTGACATAACACATGCATTATGTACTGTGCATAATGCAGCAGTACTGTGCCTGTAAAGCTACACGACAGATCGAAAAAATAATGTAAATCCCTGTTTATGAGGCACACAGGCCAAACATCCACTAATACCACCAAATCAACACTAAACACTCGAGGAAGATGTAACGTACTAGGTACAACAACCAGAAAAGCAGTAAACTGTGCTTCTGAGCAGAAAATAATTAATTAATCCTTAAATGCATGTGATTGCTGTTCACACGCTAATATGGTAGACTCTGAAATGTGATTCCACTTTCGACATTATTGCCAGTTGTTGTTGGTATTTGGAACAATTTTGCTATCGTAAGTTGTTTTGTGATGGGCAAACTGAGTACGAGCATTCAAAAACTCTGCGAGTGACAACTTGGCATCAAAGCAGTAAGAGAAGTTATCCTGAAGAAAACCATTGCTCATTAGTGTTACAAAAAATTTTGAACTGTTGATGAAAATTGATACTAAGTCTGATTGGTTTTTCGTGAGCATTCCAGGTGTGAATGTTCACTTGAAAAGTGAACTTTGAGTTTAAATCACTGTCTAAACTGAACCATATGAGCTGTTGTAACAAAATCTGCATGACTGGATATGTGGCCTAAATCCTTCTCTCTAAATACTGTACATTCAGTAAAATAATCTACATTTACCGAGATACTGAATTTTTCCTATGGAATTATTTATTGACACACCCCGGGACTCATCAGTACTGCTCATCCATGAGCCTAAGAACCCAAATGGGTTAGGACAAAAGGCGAATATGCAGACTCAGGGCTGAATAACGCAGGATGTTTACATGTATGACTTGTCACACAGTGAGTGAGTAGGGTTTAACGTCCCACCCGACACAGTATAGGTCATTTCGGGGGCGGCCTTTTCAGGCAGAATGCACACAAACACAATAATGGAA
>Ga0056128_1000423_pt1 | contig 37336 bp, 24 predicted proteins | sample WorMetLIZISLAND2_FD_71113 | JGI IMG/M metagenome (GOLD analysis project Ga0056128, IMG submission 71113) | Marine gutless worms symbiont microbial communities from Max Planck institute for Marine Microbiology, Germany - Olavius geniculatus... ...
CCCCATCTACGCTGGCCACATCCGGTTTGCGGCCGGTCAACTGTCTGACTGCTGCCCACATGCTCTTAGCATCTGTTTTGCCGTCGATCTTGTCTAGTTGGCTCTTGCAGCGAAGTTGCATGTCTCGACCGATCCGCTTTGCCAGAGCCCCAGCCTCCTCAACCCGCCCAGCTCGCATCAATCTGTTCTTCTTGCGCAGCATAACCTTGATGTGCGCAGTGATATACTCTGGGTCTCGACTGGTCTTGGTAATGATAAGCTCCGGATAGTACTGGTTTAGCAGTTGTAGTGCTACTGCATAAAAATGGTCAAACTCCGCTTGCGTATTAGTGGCTGGGTCAGAACTGGCCGTTGGACACGGATTGGTAAAGTCAACCTCGGCGGTCTCGCGAAGAAATTTAGCATGCTGTGCTGGCATGTGTCGGCGGTAGAGGCACTGACTGCTAGTCTTCCGTGGCGCACGTGAACCGTCGGGAAAAGCCACAACGGCTTTGTGGTCGTTTTTAACGACCGACGCCACCACGCGGACAGTGCTGTATATATCAGGACTGGACACGTAAATCTTATCCAGTACGTTTGTGCCTCGATGGACAATCTGCATCAGCCCCGTCCGCTGCCGCGGCAGTTATGCCCGTCCTCAATACAGCTAATTATGCTAGTGGCGTTTTGCCGGCTATATTTTGAATCAGAATTACACAGATGAAGAGAAATAGTTTAATAATGGCTACAATAATGTTATTGTCATATTTCATAATTTGCAAAGTGTTAGTATTATTCAAAAGCTATTATAGGCCAGTAAACAAGATGGTGTGGCAACCAGTTTTAGGCGAGGCAGATCTTATGATTACACTTAAGCATACTGCAAATTTACTGCTGAGAATGCCAGCAAGGGAGTTTTAAAAACTGTTAATATTTGATGAATACATGACAACTTAGTCACTTAGTTTTTTGTTGTAAACTAGTCTGTACACGAAGAAGACGTGAGTGGACGTATGTTATTACCAAGTTCTACATGTGACAATGAGACCACGACACGTTCTTTTTTTATCACTTAATTGTTAACGAAATATGACGACTCTCATACAGTACTACTCAGATCGTCACACGGCCTTCAACTCCTCACGAAATGCATAACAACATAGAATTAAACAAAACGTCGACACGACTAACTAAATAAAATATGCTAACGTTCATATACAGAAACAAAGGCACGGCAGAGTGACAAACGATCATACAATGCACTGGTCCAAGCTGTGTACTTGCGTCACAGATAACAGAATTAACAGACCACGACACAAAAGTAAAGTATGTCTGTGTGACCTGTTCCATACACATGCTAGTTTGACAAACCAAACTTTTGTATTTGTAGATCCAATAAATGAAAGAAAATGCCAGTTCCAGCAGAATTTCCGTTGAAATAGCAAATATTACAGTTAGTAAACCAATGCCACACTCAAAACGTCCATTAGAAAATCCTCAAAATGCCACTTTCATTTAACTTTGTCAGTAAACACCTTACAGCTGAACTTCTATCAACCAACTCCTGGGTGTCGGCATGGAGTGTTGATATAAACTACACCACATCCCATGGGCATGTTATTTCTGTTATTCCTGCTTATGCGGTCACCCGCAAGATCAGAATACATGACAAATAAACTTGAAACACAACATAACGTTAAAAAACATTGGACCCCACGCATCTTCATGCACATTTCACAATCTACAAAATCTCTCGGCACAAAAGCTTTGCAGCATGCTAAGGCAAAGATGTTTTCAGGCAACGACATACGCAGTGATGCGCGGCTACATGCCGAAAATAATGTTGCACAAATCTTATGCACAAACTGCAGCAGAATTGCACGCATCAAGAAGGCAGACTGTCATTACACATCTGAAATAATAAAATGTAAATTGCTTTTTTTGCAAATAATCTATTATTTCACATTTAACAAGAGCCTAAACTACAGGCAACAGTATAGTAGAACAGGCTTCTCAACTACTTAAGTACACTTTTTCAAAAAAATGCCAGATCCAAAAAAAATCCAACTTATGCCTAAATACTAAATCAAACACACAAACAACCTTGCATATTAATGCATAACGGTGTGTTTTGCAATATAAAAATACCTGCTAATACTGACTTGTATCTAATTTGTTTCAAATGTCTAAAAATAAAATTCCAGGTCTAAATTGCCAGGATTTCCCAGGCCTGGAAATTTAAGGTTTGAAATTCCCAGACTTTCCAGAAGTATGGGAATCATGGAACAAGAACATATCCAGTTAGAATGGAAGCCCAAATGAAAAAAAAACAGCAAAATGCGGTTGAGTTAAGAACCCCAACAGTCACATACTTGTACAAGCCGATGCAGGAGAGACACAGTGACCAAACAGAAAACCTGACAAACGGCACCCACTACAGAGATGCAAGCAATCAATCAATCTATCAGTCTATCTCTGTGCCCATCCGACTGAGAGTTCGGTCAGAGATGCTCAAATAAGCTGAACTAAAACAACCAGTCAGCTTGCCACAAGACACTGTGTGAAGAAGAGACGAGAAGCAAGCTGACATTTCACTAGCAGAGACTGTGAGGCTACTCTTGCTGCTGCAGCTGCTGCTGGGTAGCTGCTGACGAGCTGATGATGCTGCGGATGCGACTGAATGCTCCCTGCAGCAGCACAGCATCAACAACAAGTAATCTGACCAAAGCTCACATGATGCACAACAGCATCGGCACTGCCACCTGAAGAATCACGCACAACGTGCAATAAAATAATAATTGCATTTTGAAAGAGTACCCAATCTTGAGGCCTCTGTAGAAAGGACTAGAGGACTCCTTTACCTAGAAGGTTAAAACTCTCAAATGGTTAAAATCTAAGTTCAATGCTGAAAATATCACACGTAGTTTGTTCTGTTCTATCTCTTAGTTATTTCGGTGCAGTTCACTGAAATATGCATCACAGCCTAAAATCGCAAAAAAATCACTAAAAACTGCCTTTTAGATTTTAAGGCCGTTCAAGGTCATCAATGTCGGTACCCTTTAAAAGCTCGTAAAAACGTTCATTCACTGCACACTTATCAACAGCCAACAGTGCGACAAAGTTAAATGACAGATAAACATTGACATCCGTCAGAAATGCCCGAAAAGAGAAGCAGATAGTCAGTGATGATTTCAGAAAATCCACAATGTTTGAAAAATATTGAAATTTGTTGGAATTCCTTAGTCATCATGAAAACAGCAAATAAAATATGACAAATAACTGCGTGAATTGTCATGGTTACATAAAACACTACCAGTAAATATGAACGCTTTCTTTGAGAACATGTACTGAAAATATGTCAAAACAAATGTGGTTAACTACCATTTCACAACAGGTTACCATTATGCAATCACAACTGACTAGTTTCACTACAATGAGCAGAATTTAATGCTCTCACACAACTGGTCAAACAGAAATAAGATGAGTAAACAACTGGATCAAAAATGACAAACCTCATATCACCCCCCAAGCCCCTCAGTTCATCAGAAACAAAGACATACAGTTGCCGAAGACATTTCTGCTCAAGTGTTAAGAATGTGGCATATTGTGATTGAATGATAAATCACACTTTTCTAGTTATCTTCCTTGCTTACCTACTAACTTTACAATTTGACTGCACCGTGGATTTTCTGTTTGTGCCAGCTACAAATACATACACTCGAGCGGACAGGTCACTACGCTCCCTGTCTGCTTGATCTCTGTCATATTATCAGCCTGTGGCCTCCATTTTCGGCCCTTTGGGCCTCAACTCGGCCTGCTTACTTAGCGCAGTTAACTTAAACAAAAATGCATAGTAGTGAAGAATCCGAGTATTGATGAGACTAAAACAACACTGCAGTATTAGTCACTGGTGAGTAAAAACCTGAGTAGAGACAAAGTTGCCAAAGACAGCAACAAAGATAGCATCATCACGCTCATCAGCCTCATCAGCTGCATTGCTCGGCAGTTTGATAATCACTCCGGTGCTGTGCTGAATTTCCTTTACCGTCTTGCCTCCCTTGCCAATGATTCGACCGACGACCGCCCTCGGAACTTTGATGGCAGTCTTTAATCGCACATCGTCATAGCCAGCAAAACCTTCCAGCTTCATCTTCTCAAAGACAAAATAGCTTGCCTACGCACACACAAAGAGACAAACAGAGAGGCATTATAGCCTCAATCTTCTGATATCAGACAATTCTGTCTGGAAATGAAAGACAAGGCAGAGATCTAGAACTAATGAACTGCCACCGCTCTCGGTCACTCCTGGTCAGGGTGGGCAGGTCATTGCCCTGATCCGTTCAAGGAAGTCCCAGAGGCATCGAGGGCCTGCGCTGCTGAATTTTCCTCCTGACCAGACGTCCCTCCAGGCCTGGTCATGAGCTGGGCACTGTAGCACCAGGTGCTATGCCATCTCGTCAGCGCCGTTGCAATGTGGACAGGTGGCAGAGTCCTGGCGCCCACTGTTACAATCAGCAACTCAACGCAGAGTTAAGTATAGACTAGATCGAGTCTCAGGAAACTAAACCATGAATTGCTGGAGTAAAACATTGTCACATCCACAGCTAAGAAAATTATCAACTTCAGCCACAGAAAATGTCAACTTGCATAAAACGCTGCACACGATATGATGATGTCTTCTGCCATGAATTATACTTGGATAAATTGAAAGACTGACAGGCGTAATGCTGCACAGACAGATGTTACTGTCAGCAAGTACCTTCCAGCATGCCTCAGGGCTGCCTTTTATTGTAACAATTCTCTCTGACTCGGTGCTTTCTTTCTTTGGATCAATCTGCAATCAACACCAAGCATTTGATTCACATAACATGCCTTCACATATCATACATCATCAATGGCCTGTCATTCACGTACCACATCTTCACATGCTAACATGCAAATTCAACCTAAGATAAATAAGTTCTGCACAGATTTTGGTTGTAAAATTTAATACAGCAATGAATCTACACGGTTTTGAAAATACAACAGTACGACAGAGAATGTAATAGTGAACAGAGTCACTGTAGCTGCAGAGTCACTGTAGACCTACTGACTCAAAATAATCGACCGGGTCCAAAAGTTGACGAACGCCTGGTGCTCTGCTAAATTTGTCACATAAACCGGGTGAACTCTCAGAATGGCAGTGTCAAGATGAGAACACAATAAACATTGGCATTGGTAATACTACCACTATCAGTATTATTAGCTTAAACTGATTATAAACTTCACTCTGTGTGTGGGACTGACTGACCGTGACAAAGGCGCCCGAGTCGCGAATGACCTGCTTGATGTTGGCGCCACCAGAACCAATGAGTGCACCGACCGCAGCACTCGGCACAGTAATCTGACACACCTCTGCCAGCTGACTGGGTGACAGACGACCCTGAGACATGGAGCCAGACGCTCGATGATAGCCCGCATTGGTCTACACAGACAAACATCACAGCATAGCCTTAACTATCAGCTTCATTTAAGCGTCTGAATGTAGCATTTGTCTACAGATAGATACAATACAAAACAATGCATGGAGAACAAACACATGATGATCAGTGACAACTTATCGACTAGAACTCAATATTTGACAAGTTTCATATGCACCTGACTGAGAAAAATGACTAAAGCATCAAACAAGAATCGCAATAATATTTTCTATGAATAAAAACAGTATCCCTTCCTGTCACTCAGCCAGCAGTATCAAAGCACTAAAGTTATTAGTTATAAATATGTTAAAAGTACAAAATTGAATAAGAGCAATTACATCTCAACAGCCATTATTCTATGGCAATGCCAGCGAGCAAGTAGCGTAAAAACTGAGAAATGTATAAATAAGAAATATTTTGGCTGACACTGGGTTGTTGGCCGAAGTTAGGTCGAATGCCGGAGTAGAATGAAGCAGCACTAGGAGGTAGCATTGCCATGCTGGACATCGATGAGCGAGCCATCAAACGACCACCAGACTACACACAGTAGTCACACACTGCACTCAAATGTCATGCACTAGCGACACAAGTGCCGTACACGTACAATGTACAATAGAACAAGTGATCTGCTAACGCAAACGTGAACGTGCAACAGCCGCGGTGCATGTTTGAAAGGCCAGTAAAACAAAGTCTAAGTCAGTCGCCAGAGGCTGCCAGGTGCCAGACGACCCGCGACTATACTATCTATAGTGTTTTATTTACTTGTACTCACCAGAGGTCGCCACCTATCGCTCTGCTAACATCATATCGCCTGGATCTCGCAAATTTTGCCTACCCCCTCCCAATTAGTGCTTTTGTTCAGGGTGACCCCCTTCAAATTTATGGAAAAGCTTTACGGTTCCTGAAACTAGAGTCTTCCAGGCAGCCGACAGTGGAAATTTGGTGATCCTAGCTTGCACCGTTTTTGACTGAATCACCCATGTGACAGACAGACAGACAGACGGACAGAATTGCGATGGCTAAGATGCGCTACAGCAGTAGCTGCTGTTGCACGTAATAAAATGTACATACACTGTGGCCCATAAAAACGTGGCACTTTACTTTTGTCAATATCTTCGAAGATTATTGACCAATTTTCAACATTCTTTCACTGGCACACTCTGCAGACAATTTGCAATAATGTGATTATTATATATCCCACCACACGGTAAATGCATATCTACACTACCTTGTGAAATATAAATGTAAACAAAAACTAATCATAATAACAAAAATGTAGGTAAATTTTCAGACCAACATTGCAATGAATGATCTGTATGACACTAGACTGTGTTAGACCCACAGAGTTTACCGACCATTCACTGCAATGTTAGTCTGAAGTGTTTTTTTCAATTTTACGAAAATGTTTGTTTGTTATTATTGTTATGTATGCATATTTCATTGATATTTCACAAGGTAGTGTAGAGATGCATTTATGGTGTGATGAAATGTGTAATAATCACGTTATTGCAAATTGTCTGCAGAATGTGCCAGTGAAAAAATTTTGAAAATTGATCAATAATTGGCGAAAATACGGAAAAAAGTTAAGTGACACGTTTTTTGGCCCACCCTGTACGCTGTTGTCATGCACTGGCGACACAAGTTCCACACACATAAAATGTACAATAAATAAAATGTACATATTACCGATGCAGCCAATAGCAATAAAAGAAAGTAAACCAGGCTAGCATATACATGAATACAAAGATGACACACAGTTAACCATAGCCAAGCTGTTGCTAAGGTAAGCCGACTGTACGCCTGGCAATGACTTGTGGCCTGTGTCCATAACTATCTGATTATGATGTTTAGAAAATTTTGTTGCCTGTGCCTAAAACATAAATTCAGTTACTTACTTATTTACATAACTCTGGTATAAGACAAACTTCTGCTATTTCCCCAAAATACCTGGACAGCAAATTATTAGCAGCAACAAACTGCAACAACACTATCATCATCAACAACCAGGCTTATTACATTTAAACAACATCTAACGCTGCTGGACCAGTTCGTTATACCTAACACATTTGTTAGTTTGGTTTCAAAACTTGCCAATTTCACAATATCATGAATGAAAACATACCTGATCTTAATCAGATTATGTGTTGTATGAAAAATATCGTGAATGAACCTTAGTAAAACATAAAATATTCATCAATAACCAATTAAACAGACTACAGAGACCTGGACCTATCAAGTGTACGCGTTCTCGCGTGCTAGGACATTGCATGGCAGTGTTATTGCACACGCAAAACATCAGTCTGTACCATAGAGTCTCTTTCAAGGCACTCGCGAAGCAGAGCAGATATTGCGGCCTCAGCTTTTGACATGTCCTCGATTGAGCCTCGCACAGCAATCACACGGTCAGGAAATATCAGCGCCATCTCCTGAGTGCTGGCCGTACCACATCACATCAGTCAGTACAGCATGTAAATTTCACATTAGCAAACACCATCCACTATGTCAATGGCAGGCCCGTTGAGAGCCACAGCAGGGTCCGCGAAAACATTCTCGCGAGGCCCCCCAAACATTTTCACGGGGCCCCTCTGGGGAAAAATTTTTGAATTTTTCTTTTCAAAATAGTACATTCTGACGATTTCTGGCCGACGGCAAGGCCCCCAAACATTGCGGGGCCCGGGGTATCTTACCCCTACCCCACCCTTTAGACGGGCCTGGTCAAAGGTATCAACTGATACCAACTGCAGAGAATGGAGAAATCTTCCAAATGAAATAAACGTACAGTACTTGCCAAAAATCAAACTGTAAAAACAGTGCTAAATTGTTAGTTACTGTCATCATTCACCAGCAATGAGTGCAATCACACTAATTACATTAGCTACACTGAGTCAGTCGAATGAGTAAAAAACATGGTAACCACTCTTCACACACTGTAAACTTCCTATGAAATTTCCCTCACCGTACGTGGAACTCATAAGAACATTTAACCCTGTTGTGATTACACATGCTGCACATAGTAACAGTATGACAATGAAATACAGCTCTAGTAGCAATGTACTATCCAAAATGCTAGCCTACTCAAAAATTTCATGCTATCAGTCATGATATCGACAATGGTTCTCTGGGAGACAATTTCCCCCAAACAATTCCCAGACATTTGCACAACATCTGCCTGACAAACAAGTTTCCCAGCAATCAAGTTTCCCAGCATGTCCATTTCCTCCCCCCCAAAAAAACAAGCATTTAACAGAGCAAGAGAACTGACCTGGAAACAACAATGTGAGTATCTGTGTCTTCTCTGATCTTCTTGATCACTTTTCCTTCTTTGCCGATGACCCGACCGCAGTAGCGATCATCCGCCAGTATCTTCAGCATCACCTCACTTCCACACACATATCACAAGTATCACGCAACAAACTTTTCACGAGCTTAGTGCAATCTTCCACAAGTTTCCAAACCCATGCAGTCACCACTAGCACTACAAAGCAAACAAAGCATGAAAACCCATGCCAAGGACTTTGTTTTATTTGAGTGCTTTAAAAAAATCCTGGATCAGGAGTGTATTGGAATCATGTAATCACTTCTTACTTAGGCCACCGCCATCCTTCCAGACAAAAAGATGGAATCAGGTAAAGGTAAAAGCATTACCTGCTTCCCTTGGTGGTGGCAATAACCAAATAAACAATAACACTGACGACAAAACCTTGGTCCCCTACTGCTGTCAATAACTCAGCATGAATAAAAACCCAGTCAGCCAGATAAAAATTCCCATACAAATTAACTGATGAGAACAAGAAAAGCCCTGCTAACACAATGGGGTATGCACAACAGTGGTGCATGTTTGTCAAAAGCCCAGTAAAACAAGATCTAAGTCAGTGACCAGAGGGCGCCAGACGACCGGTGGCTAAATCGTCTATAGTGTTTTCACTCAGCCAATGCCGTATTGGCTAAAATTGCAAATTTTTCCTACCCTCCCCTCATTTAGCGCCTTTGTTCTGTGTGACCCTCTTCGAATTTATGAAATAGCTTTATGGGTCCTGAAACTAGAGTCTCGAAGGCAGCCGATGGTGAAGATTTGGTGATCGTAGCTCGCACCGTTTTTGACTGATCCACTCATGTGATGGACAAACGGATGAACGGATGACAGACAGACAGAATTGTGATGGCTAAGACGCGCTACAGCCCTACAGCTACAGCTACAGGTGGTGCCCTTTTCTGCAAAGAATATGCTGCCATCAGCCGACTTCCGAAAAACAAAGTTGCAGATTCTGTATTGGGAAACTGGTGCTGCCCCTCATTCAGGAGTGCCTGGTGTATCAGTTGGAGTCTTGGAATCTGATCCACCCTTCTCAGGCAGACTTCAGAAGAAACCGCTCGTGCGAGGAACAGGTTGCAGCAGTGTGCCAGCTGATCCAAGATGGTTTTCAGCAACGAAGACCAACACAATGCAAGGCACTACTCCTAGCTGATATTTCCAGAGCCTACAACAGAGTGTGGAGGAAAGCTCTCCTTGCGAAAATGGCATGCAAAGGCTTGCCAACATGCTACATCAGGTGGGTCCGTGGCTTCCTCAGCGACCGTAAAGCATCAGTTTCATGGCAAGGATTGACCAGCAGGAAATGGACCTTTTCAGAAGGCCTGCCCCAGGGATCTGTCCTTGCACCTATCCTCTGGTTGATCTTCTCGAAGATGCTGGTAGTGTTGCCCACTACCAGCAGTGTTGTTGGCAGGTTACCTTCACCTGATCGGGCGCCGGGACTCTGCCACCTGTCCACACTGCAACGGCGCTGACGAGACGGCAGAACACCTGGTGCTACATTGCCCAGCTCACAACCAGGTCCGGAGGGATGTCTGGCCAAGAGGAAAATTCAATGTGAATCCTCGACGCCTATGGGACTTCCTTGAACAGATCGAGGCGGGTACCATACAGACTAAGTAAGATGACAGACTTGATAGTTTTGGAAATGATCAATCTACATCATGGTAGCAATGAACGATCATGTTGCCATAATCGATGCTAAGTTCTCAAAACTGAGTGATTGTTGGACCTAAGTAAACATATGCGAGTTCCACTGTTTGAATGCACTGCCCTGTGGAAATAAATCACTGTACATATATGGTGGGCCATAAAAAAAGTGGCACTTTACTTTTGTAAATATCTTCGCCAATTATTGATCTAGTTTGAAAATTCTTTCACTGTCACACTCTGTGGACAATTGCAATAATGTGATTATTATATATCCTACCACACCATAAATGCATCTCTACACTACCTTGTGAAATATGAATGTAATATGCATGTATATAGATAATAAGAAACAAAAATTTTGGTAAAATTGAAAAAAAACACTTTTTGCGGTGAATGATCTGTATAACACTGGACCGTGTGGGTTTAACACAGTCTAGTGTCATACAGATTATTCACTGCAACGTTGGTCTGAAATGTTTTTTCATTTACTTAAATGTCTGTTATTATCGTTAGGATTTCTTACATTTATGTTTCACAAAATAGTGTAGAACGCATTTATGGTGTGGTGGGATATATAACGATCACATTATTGCAAAGAGTTACAAATTGTACTAACCCTCTACTGCTTGTTGCTGATTCCTGCTGCATTATTTCCAGAATTGCTTTGCAAGCACTTGTCACATTCTCCGGCTGTCCAGTTATTGATATTGCCTAGAAGCCAAACCCATCACTTCGGCTTAATCACAAGCTAGCAACTGTGTGACTATACTTCCATTAGAATATCTGATATGCTAGTCATACTCGGCACATTTAACTTACTATAAACTAATGCACTTAATGTTGTTAATCACAGGAAGAGTAATTTAAGATATTCACAGAAGTGGTACAAATGAATAAAAAATTGAATAAATTGAATCAAATAATCAATGAATAAATCACAACCAACAAAGTACCAGAGGTACTTCAGGATTAGACAGCTTAGCAGTAAATTAAATGAGTTTAAAATGAATTAAATTAAATATGTAGTAATTTAATTAATTAACTCAAAAAAGTCAATGAACTGAAACAGATGAACAAAATGAATGAATAAATGAATACCTTCTCCACAAGACTGGCATTCTCTTTACCCAGAACATCTATCCTGCACATCAGCAAAATACAACAGATGCTGACAGTAAATCATTTCATGACCTATTTAATCTTCCTATCTTTCACTATATTTTATAACTGCCATAATCTCACCCCACTCGAAAGCATGACGACCGAAACGTGGCTCAGGTCTGTGTACAGCACACATTCTCGGGCAGAACACACCGTCGATCACAGTCATGAAACAAGTACACTTCAATAATGGTCTACAGTCATTACAAGTGCAGAATACACTGTATACCATGCTAAACAAGAAATATGAGCTAATGCTCATGAGATGCGCGAGAGCCTACAGCAGTTCCTGTTTGCAGGTAATCTTAGTCTGTCTCCATCCATTTCGTCGCAATTCACTCTTTTGCAGCCAAAAATCACTAAAAACCCCTATTTTTAAAGTTCAAGGTCAATCAAGGTCATCAATGTCGACAATCCTAAGAAGCTCGTCAACAGTGTTTGTCATGATAAGCAGCATGTCTGTGCCTATCTGCAACCATTTTCACGCTAGACAAGCAAAAAGCAGATAAACAACCACTTTTTAGAAGGGTACCCCTCTTTGACCCATGCGTGCACAGGCCTCCTTGAATCTAGAGGGTCAGGACTTAAATTGCTAAAATCTACATTCGATGCTGAAAATTTCATATGCAGATTATCTTGGTCTATCTCCAGACATTTCGGTGCAATTCACTCTTGAAATGCGGGCCGCAGCGCGAAATTGAAAATAATTCACTAAAACCCCCTATATTGGAGTTCAAGGTCATCGATGTTGACATTCCTAAGAAGCTCATTGCCAGTGCTTGTTATGATAAGCAGCATGTCTGTGCCTATCTGCAACCATTTTCACATTAGACAAGCCAATAACGGTAGAATAACACCTTTTTAAGGGGGATGCCCCTCTTTCTCCCCCTCGTTCATGGGGACCTCCTTCACCCAGTGGAATGAAATTTTGTCACGAAATACTAGAGACACTAAGCTATCATATAATGAAAACCTGAAGTCTCTATCTCACCTGGTCTTGGAACAGTACTGGGACGTAACAGACACCAAGATACCAAGACAGAATTACCATAGCTAATATGCGCTATAGCTAGCTACACGTGTATGCTAGCTCTCACACGTAAAAACTATACTTATTAATACATTATCACGCTCTTTCTCATTGAAGAACTTGATATGCCAGCTTGAACAAGACAAGGCTCTTGAGCAATTCCGACTTACAACGATGACTTACGGGGCTCAGCGGCTATTCAACTCAACCCAACAGCAACTATTTTGAAATTCTTACTGCCATTATCATCATTGTCATCACCTATATAGTATTAGATGTAAATGTGTAAGGAACAATTCCATTAAAATGGTAAATTAATAGATCTGATAATTATCACAACAGTGACTTTTTCTATGCCAGAGAACGACATGTACCTGTCAGCACAAACAAAACAGGCCGCTTAAAGTCCAAGTCGCATGAAAAAATGACATCGGCTAAATATGTATAAAAGGTAATAGTAATTAATAATATGCTGATCATTTGAAACAAAAACATCGCTTTACATTAATTTAAATAAAAATAATGTTGCGCGAACGAAATTGTGATGTCACAAACAATGCTTTGTTTATAGCGTGTATTTCAGCATGCGGAGAAGTTTAAATGCCATGAGCTGGCCGTAGTGTAGATGCAGTGCATGCTCACAGAAGGTAACTCGCTTGAATTCCGGAAGCGAAAGTCAGAATCTGCCGGCGATTGGTGCAACGGAAAGGGCATACAGTCGGCGCACTTCCGGTATGACAGCAACATCTCAAAATGAAAGCGAAGTCTTTTCGCTTAGTACCGCGCTCCATCGATGCTGCTAGTGTTCAAGTTCTGTCGAACGCTACATTGACGCTAATGGTTGTTTGTGACATCACAGTTTCGTCATATTTGTCCACTTTAAACTTTATTTTTACAGTAATACTGTAACACTGGCAACAGGAAAATTAATAAATATTGACAAATTAGCATTTGATTAAGCCAATTAGTGCTTTATAACAGTTATGTAAACTAATGCGACTCTGACTTTAACTGTTACTCACATAACAAACTGTTAATTTCCATCACACTAATTACTCCACCTACTCAGATATTCCTCATTAGGCAAACTAAATGAAATTTAAAATCCTCAACTTGGATGAGGCTTTAACAACAGCATTAATGCCACAAACTGATATCAGAAAGCAGATACATGGTTGACATACCTTGAGACTTTGGAGTCATTTGTGATGTTACGGATCGTCTGTCCCTTCTTACCGATGACTGCTCCGACAAACTCACTTGGCACAAGAATCCTATGCAGACAATTATCTATAATAGTACAGGGTGGGCCAAAAAACCGGACCTGTTTGAGTGTTGATAACTCAGCGATGGTTAGTAGTAGAAAGACATGTGATACGTCAAAAGATTCAGAATGCTGTAAAAAAATAAACGACAAATTTGCATAGTGAAGCATTTAAATATTCTTTGTCTAATTTGCATAAATATTTGTCACCTCGGAAAGTCTGCCAAATCTGACTGTAACACATGGATTTAAAATGGATATTTGAGCTTTAATTTGCATGTCTCAGCATTTAGATATTTTTTGCCTGATTTACACAAATCTGCCCCACCGATAAAATCAGGCTAAACTGACCCCCATTGCCATGGCAACGAAATTTGGGACAAAACTGACTATAACTCGGCCCCCGTAAATGATAATTGCGCACTGTTTGCACCTACCCCACCTATTTTCGAGCCCGTGCTATCCGATGGTGTCATTTAAATTTCTCCCCTGGTGACCCCCATTGCCATGGCAACAAAATTTAGGACAAAATTGACTATAACTCGGTCTGTGTAAGAGATATCTGCAAGATTTCTGCATCAATAGTGGGGTTTTTGGGGATGGGCCTTCGAATGATGCCAAGCGAATTTTTCCCCGAGCGAACCTCGTTGCCATGGCAATGAAATTTGGGACATAATGAGTTAGATCTTGGCTTATGTAAGAGGTATATCGTAGATCTTTGCGTCAGATGGGGTGTTTTCAAGGTTGGTTTATTTTGGTATGGGCAGTGCACGTGCACAATTATTCGAAAGCGCACATACATAAACCCGCAAAAAATCATACGTCAAATATACGAAAAATCGTTATTATCTACCAACAAAAAACATTTCTACTTTTTTAACATTGCTATAATTAACTAATTAGATGTTAGATTAGTATGACATTCTAAAAGTTAACGACAGAATCTCCTAATTTGACAGCTGCTTAAAGCGAGATAGGACCGCCGTCCGCTTTGAAAGTAAATTGATAGTAAACCCATAGAATTAAGCGAAGTAGCCCTTATTCCAAGATAAAACCAATTTACTTTACGCACAATAAAATAAATAAAATACTGGCGAAAAGTAGAGTTTGGAGACAAAACAGACGGATTTTTAGTCGTTAAATTTAGCGGAAGTTGATAGTATTCATGACGACGCCAGCAAACAATGTGGTTGCCAGTGTTGGGTCAATTTAAATTATTATTGTGGTTTGTCAAAAATGTGACTTCCGTCACAGTAGTAGTAGATAGGGGAAGGATAGTGGTAGTGTAGGCGTAGAGTTATGGTAGCAATAGGGGTAACAAAGTTATGGTAGGGGTAGAGTATGGTAATAGTAAAGAAAGGGTTACTTATAGTCGAAGTAGAAATAGGAGCAGCAGTAGTTGTGGTAGTAGTTGTAGTGGTTATTTTACTGCCAGATTTTATTCAGCTCCAGATTACTTCCAATGGCAATAAAACTGCAAATATATATGTAAAAAACTGTTCGGTTTATATACAGTGTAAGGGTGACATCGTGGTTGTAGATATAAAACAGCACAAATCACAATTTAATAATTCAAACATCATCATTACACAATATCAGAAGAACTTTGCTGACGTCACCCGTTTTTTACATAAATTTTACTATAAATGGCCACAGATATTAAAGCACCATACATGCTACATATGCCATATATAATCACCTCAGTCTGTAGTCAGAATTGTTGCCATCAGAAGTGAAGAAATCGCGACCGGCGCTACGACTGCCACGACCTCCCGTACCAGAGTTTATACACTCGGCCTACACCAAACATTATATGCATCTATACATTCTGTCTACAAACACCATGTTCAGGGACTTACATGTGCTTTTGACATCTAATAGATAATACCACTATTACAGACCCTGTGAAGTGTCACTGTGTCGCTGAAAAAACATGCATTTCACAAAAAATCCACATTAAATTTGTAGCTTCACCGGCTCATATGTTTCATCAAATACCTCTGCAGCTATTTCTTACTTAAACTAAGATTTCATCAATCGATCTAGTTAAAATCTGAAATTTAATAAAACCCATATAAGAAAACATTCCGACTTACACGAAATCAGTTATGTGAAGACGAAGACATTTGTACAATGCCAAAATCAGCTACATATACAGAGGCACACAGTATGAAAGAGCACAAACAAAAGCAAGGAGTCATACGTACACGAAGAATGGAGCCCTGGTAGTCGTAGTTGTTCAGATGTTCAATTGCACTGCAGATGCACACAATGTTTAATAACAATGTTCACCCAATTACAGTTACTAACTGTCTAGTCAATTCACAGTGCAGCTACCACACAGCAGTCTGCAACTAGTATGAACATTAACAAAAATGAGACAAAAATAATCACAAGGAAAACAAAAAACAACAACAGTAGGGCAAACACAAACAAAACAAAATATAAAATAATTTATTGAATGACCATTTCTTTAAAACTTTAAAGCAAACGTTTAAGTTAGTGCTCTGAATCTGAATTCCATTAAATACAGTATGGCAGACAATAAATTAAGTTTCATTGAAAATGACGATAAAACTCCCACTTTCTAGAATACACAACTTCAGATGCCTTGCTCTTGCTTAGAGTTAGAACAATACCAAAAAAGCTACCCAATACCCAATATTATTGGGTCTTGCCAATACCAATACGAATATCCCCTTCCTGCCACGTGTCCTGCCGATCTTCACAAGAAGTGAAGTGTGTTGTGCTAACCATGCTAGTCCAAGGGTGTTAACTAATCAGCGATAGGATCGCTTTGGTCTTTTTTGCTGGCGCCTGCATTCAGCGCACCATTTGAGTGGTGCAGTGTCCTTTCACTCTGTCCATTTTCAGTGCCTCTCAGCCTATGCCCTTGCCATGACTTAGTACACACTGCACCAGGAATAAAAGACGCCACATTTGATCGTTACTGCAGGGCAGTGGCAGTGGCAAAATTACCTCACGCAGCACACCATCTAATAACCATCTGTCTCAGATGCTAGTGAGCCAGTAGTGGCAACCACAAGAGCGCACAGTGGTAGTACGTAATAGGCGGCCACTCCTGGTTTGCATTACTAGTTAGTATCGACTTGAGGAGGCGAAGGATATTGGATAATTGTGGTTACCTACGCCAGCATGCTGCTTGCCTTTCACCACTCTTTAAGTAGCATGCACTTTCCCCCTCCCATTCTTCTTGTGAAGGGCGCAGCGCCGACTTCAGACAACAATCACATGTGGTCACCGACCGCCCAGAATGATTAGGAAACATAACGCCGCGCGCTGATTGTATACGTCCACGTCAGTTACTGAAATTAGGCCTAGAGTGTGAGATGGCGTGCAGTGGAGAAAGGATAATCCTTAGAATCTCTCATGAATGGCAACCAATCTACAGGTGCGCCTACCCCACCCCACTCTTCCTGCAACTGTTGTTTGCTAGCAAATCAAGATACCGGTAATTGTCGTTGTATAGTGGCCGCCGCCCACCGCCGACTACTGTTTGATCACGGCTCAGACAGCAGAAAGCGGCGGGCGATGACCACTTTTACCTAGTGAGCGGATATCGGTATTAGATTTCACAGTCAAAAAAATATCACCCAATACCTGGTCCACCACAATACCGGCAAGTATTGGCCAATACCTGGTATGCCAATACTAGTATTGTTCGAACCCTACTCTTGCTATCAATAACACACCATGAATCAAAATCAAGTCAGCCACATAAAATTCCTACACACTCACGAGAAAATGTCAAAGCTTTGTAAATAGCAACATCTTATGTGTAAAGTTCACACAAAAAGTGGAACATATATGCGATAAGCATACAGAGCAATAGAACCACTTTGAAAATGATCAACCTTGATTATTGCAGCGAAGAACAACCAAGTTGCAATAATCAACGTTCCCGAAATTGTCTGACTGCTCGTACTATGTAAAACTTGATATGTCATATGGAATAAATCAGCCAAATGCAGACAGATGGCGAGTAGTTAGATATACAAACAGATGACATACTGTTGGGCTTCATCCACGGACTCATACACTACTGTTACATACGTCTCCATACTGTTGCTCACTGCAAAACATAAAACACATAAATTCATAAAAAACCAGGGCTGGTAATGATTACAATCTTTTCATTCAATCTTCAAATATTAATGAAAATCAATTGATTAATTCTGTTCAATTGTTGTAGTCAATCAGAAAGACCACAAGAACTGCAGTTCAACCACTAGTTGTTGTTATCTTTTGCACACAAAAGCAAAATCCAACAAAATGATCATAATGATGCAGTATACAAATTGTATAGTCAAAGCTCACGTAGTGCAGACAGTTAGCAATGCTCAAGCAAACACTACACAAGTACAAAACTTGATAGCATGTCTTACACAAAATAAAACTGGATAACAAGTGTTCACCAACCATCATTTTAGGCTGTTTAAGAGCCAAAATTTTAATTAAATCCTAATCCCCTGTACTGGTATTGTTTATTGGGTTAAGTCAAGTCAAGCATGACCCTAACCTAATAACCTAAACTTTCAAAGTTAAAAATTTAAAACTGATAGAGCAGTTACTTTGTCCCTGGGGAACATTCACACGGTTTTTGGTTTCTCTACTTTCTGATGCTGAGTTAAAAGCCAATCTTGGCCAGAACTACAGATGATGGGGAAGACCATAATTGGGCATTTTAGAACAACCGCAACATTTTTCCCATCAAGAACAGAGCTCTACAATGCCAAAAAGCTACCAACAGTAACAGACCAACCGAGATCACATCTTTGTACAGTGCCGAAAGCTGCCACTAACTGCTGGACATCATCTTTGGTTGCAGAAGCAGGCAAGTTTCTCACCTGCAGTCGATTGCTCTTCCTACAACAGTTATAAATTTAGTTATATGTACTGTTGTGTGAAAGAAAAACTAGACTCTCAGCCTCTCAACCAGAGCTCAACTCCAGCATGCAACCGAAACCATGTTATGCATGTTAACTGTTAAGACACATCGATTGTCATCTTCCGTAAATGGTGGCACATTTCCACAGTTCTGCCCTCAAAGTTTAATAACCTTGCCACACAGTTGCACTTTGTTGTTTATTACTGTTATTCAACAAACTTGCACAGCTGTAAACAGCACTAACCAAGAACAGCACTGTCTGCAGTAACAACCTCCACGTGGCAGCCACCAGGACAATACATTCATAGGAATACATGTGGCACATAGACTAACACTTCAAACTATTTATGGCAAAACATAACACCACAATGGGTCCGGCATCATCTAGTTGTAGCGTAGACATAAGAAGAAGATTTAAGTAAGTCTGTGCTTCATACACCTAAACGATAATGCTCACCGACGTTTTGATACAGTTGACGGTTCAACTTGCATAACAGATCCCATCAGATTGTATCCTGCAAAACAACATTTTCACATCTCATTACACTGCAGAATCAGTCGCAGCAATACACTGGTGGTATACAGACTGCTGATAATGTGGCAACAGCCCCAGACTGACCGGTCTATATATGCAAACCTTAGGTTAACGTTTAACACATCTCAAGTATTAGGGAAGCTATACACACTAAAGGACTAAAGGCCGATGGATAATTTTGTGCATTCATTCAGCAACAATAGACTGGCAAAGTGACGTAACTGCGTTGCCTAGCAACTTCGGCCCTGAGTCTAAACAAATCGATAATGGCGATGGCGTGAGTTTTAGCATAACATGAATCACTAGATTTTTCGCTAAATAACGCAAGATGATTTGCACGAGATGAAAATGCACATAAATCGAAGTGAGTTGAACATTTTAGGCTTGATTACATCACGTGTCAGTGATCGGAAGAGTCGATACCAGCCTGGCAAATCGTATACACCAGTAGGCCTACCGTGGAGGTCAGGGTAGCGTTAACATGTTCTCTGTTTAGTTTTTCACGAAATTTAACGCATAATAATGATTGACTGAGTGTCTACTTGATATAGGGTCGATTTGTAGTGCACTGTTACATTAGCTAAATAAGTGAAACGTTCAACATTTTGGCATAAAATTTTGTTACAGATGCAAGTACTATTTCATTTTTGGGTTGGCCCCCTATACGTGTCCGTTAATTCACACGCAACGGAATTAACTGCTATAGACTTACAAACACACACCATTTAGCCTGTCGATGGTCTGATCGAAAGTTGTTTGGTCTGGACAGTCCACGAACCCATAACCACGCTTTATGAGGATACTGGTAACCGGCAAATTATGATCTGCAAACACCTTTTCAAGTACCGGTTCCGTCACCTGCTCATCTAAATTACCTAAATATACGCGATACATGCTAACTAATTTAAATGCTCGCAATGACAGCAGAAACGAAAAAAAGCTGAAAAACAACAAAACTTCCTCAACTTTACGTAAACACCACAGGAGTACAATTTTGGTCAGCGGCACTGGGACATCGATAAATATCTATTCCATGGTCTCTGCGGTTCAGCCGTTTTGAGTGAGTAAACGACAACACAAGCAATAAAATTAATAAGACATTATCGTCAAGGCAAACAAGCAGTGATTAACTTTACGAGGACATTTGTATTTTTGCAAGACTACAACTAAAGTTGAGCAAATTTTATCACCAACCAATAATTGGTTTATTGGCGTTACTTATTTACTTTTTAATTAATCAGGGTCACGTGACGCAATATGTCGTGTGTTTGTTTATTTTGGTGAATTACGTGAATACGTGTTGAATGTCCATGCATTTGTCGCTTTTATTTGTTCGCGAGCATGTCACTGAAAAAGAAGTTGAAGTCATTGATAAGTGACATTCGGGTGCGCATTTCAGATGTTCACTGCTTATGTCGTTGACACTTTTATAGATAGTGGTGTTGACAGCCACGCCCATTAGTTGTCAGTGTTCCTGCCAGTGAACTATTTCGTTCCATTTTCTGCCATTTGCGTCGCTGATTATAGGTTAGTTAATGCTTCATTTTGGGTGTAGACTGCGGAATAATGGTTACCTGCCTAGCTGTTATTTTGTCACTCAGTGAAACACTTCAAATAAATATACTTTATCGTGAGACTGCTTTACACTGACAATTTGTATTAGCATGGACAATTTTTTGGCTCATCTGATTGACTGTTGGTCCGTTCAGTTGTGTAACAACGTTTTATCTGTTTCTGTAAATTACTTTGAATGAATGAATGAACGAATGACTTCCAAGTGTCATGTGGGATGCTGACAAAGATTGTCCAGGACAAGTTGGACAACCAAAGCTATCCCTGGTTTAATCAAATATAGTATAGTATATATTTGGTTTTTTCTAACTCCCTTTTCTCATAAAGTATATTATAAGCATAGTAGAATACACCTTGTCTGAAAATTTTTGTGGAAAACTGTTTTTGTCAAAACTTTTCTAACTTGGATATTTATTGATTTGCTTTTTATTATGCGTATTAGGATTCGGGGAATAAATCTACAGAAGATGAATCTTGTGTGCCACCTAGTACTGCTGGAGGCATAAGACTTGTAAGTAACTGTGTTTTTATATATATATTTTTGGTTTATATTCTTGCAACGAAATATTAACCAAAAGTGTTTATTTTTGTTTGCAGCTGTTGTGAAATGTACAAGTGAATGCATTGTATTAGCATACATATTGCTTAAAGTTAAACTGTTATAGAGCCAGTGCAGTATTCCTTGCATTATCCTTCATGGTATATCACAGGTTATATCATAAGGATAAGTCAACTCATAGGCGAGCTAGAAGAGCTAAGCAGCAGAAGGAAAGCTATGCTTACACTAACGACTTGCATGAAGCTCTGCTTAAAAAAGAAGGAACTAATTTTTGGAAATGCTGGAACAGTAAATTAGGTGATAAAAATGTTTAGCAAATACTGTTAATGGTATAAGTGACAAGAGTGTAATTGCTGAGAATTTCGCAACATATTTTTCTAGCGTTAGTAGCCACAGAACAGCAAACCACACTGCTGAGTCGAAGGCCAATTATGTACACAGAAGATCCACCTATCCCGGAGTTCCTGTTGATGATTCATTTTGCTTTGATGCAGAACTTGTTTAATCTGTCATTTGTCATCAACTTTGTACTGTATTCCAGTTTTAGAAAAAATATTTCAAACTAAGTCAACAGATGTTGTTAATGACTGTATGCTAGTGTTCAATTGCTCCAGAGCTGAAGACGTAATTCTTAGAAGAAAACTTAAGTTTTTAGCTAACTATGCAAGCATAAATAACTTAATCTGTTATGCGTGTCAAACGTTTGCAAATGCTGATATAGTTGCCTTGAAATGTTAATTATAAACATTGTTGAGTGATAGTGTTAATTTTTGTTTCACACAAGTTTGATTAGCTCTTAAATATTGCGTGCTCACTTGTTAATAATGTAGTAGGCCTATGGTCTTGCGCGTGAAGTATTCTGATTGCACTGATTGACTTTCTGTTGCATGCATGCCACATATGTCTGCGTGTTTATTTTGAATTGTTATTATTATTGTTTATATTTTTGTACTACCAACATTTGGTGAATAAAAGTTGTGTAATATATGTTACCTAGATACTATTTTTGGTTTTTCATAATGATTTTTTTTATTTTTGGGAATGAGCCAGCCATGTAAACTGTACAATTATTTTTACCAGAGTTTATTTCACAGAGCTGACATGAATAATAAAAAGAAAAGTATGTGAATAGTCGTTTGGCAAACGTGTGTGTTTTTGTATTTAAGGATCATGTTGCGAATTATATCAGCCAGGATCCAAGAGTTGATCAAGAGATAATTGACAGCATTGACCAGGCATATTTTAATGATGATCAGACATTTGACATCGTTGAATATAACCTTAATGTAAGTTCTTGTCATTTGCATGCTATTTTGGCTTTTACATTAAACTTACAGATATTTACTGATTTCCATATAGTGAAATGTGAGTTGTTTACAAGTTTATTCAGTTGCGCTAATGCAGGCTTACTTCGGTCATTTGCTAATAGGATAATATGTCTCTGGTCATCTGTGGTCAAGAGGTACCAAGAAGCGCTGTTTGGGACTAGAAACTGTGATGGGAGTCCCAAACAAGCAGCATTTATTAGCAAAAAGTGGGGTATTTTTTTGATGTTGGATATTAGTGTTTTTTAAAAATTTTAACTAGGGTTCTTAACGGTTAACCGGTTAACTGGTCCTGAAGGCAGGATTAAGCAGGAAACTGCCGGTTCGGTTAACTGTGCAATTATACAGGACCTGAATATAATGGCTTCTGCACACAAATTTTGGTACATAATTATAACACCGCTGCAAATTTTCACTTAGACTTTAGCACATAAGCAGCAACAATGTACCACTCGAAATCATCTTCCAGTTTTGCTTCTTGCCAGCAGTAGTTATCGATGCTTGGAGAATTGGTTTTTTGCGAAGGCTACGGTCAACGAGTAACTCGCTGATGCATTTTCTGTACGATGCATTTGGTTCTGACAAACTATCATCTAAAGGTTTTTCGTTGTGATTAGTTTGTAGTTTTTTATATTAATTGGTTTTTCCCCTTTTTTCTCATTTTTTTTAAATTTTTATTTTCATTGTGTGTTTGTGTTGTGTTTTGTGTTCTTTTTGTTTGCATTTATATGTATGTTTACATTTATATGTATGTTTTGTGTTGCTGCCGCCATGGCGAAATAAAGTTTTCAATAAGATATTTTGCCTCTAGTGCTGAATGTGGTACTGTAGAGTACTGATGTGAAATTATTAATGAGTGATACATTTGTGAAAGCAGTGATCATGTGTTTGCATACGTGTGTTTTACAATCCGTAGAAGATGGCAAGTTGCTTGGATCTGTCATCCATTGAAAGTGATCGTAATGCTATTCGAACTCAGCTTCAGGCCGTGAGTTTCTGCTGCAGTTTGTTGCTGACTAGTGCACTGTTGTTATTTTTTTCTGTGTGCTGCTGGAATTTTTTGTATCATGTGTTAGCTTTTACATGAGTGAGTGTGCAGATGTTTTTCAGACAAACTCAGGCTAGTTGTCATTTTACCTTTTTGCTGTAGTGATCAGTTGGCTACATAATGTGTTTGCAGTTGAACTGGTGAGTTGCATGGCATGTGCTAACTGTTTACTATTGTTTAGCAATTTATACTTATTTGTATGATTATATGATGAATGACTTACACTGGAAAACTGGCAGGGGGAGCTGCCAGCTTAATCTATCACTTGAATTAAAATAACCACAACTGTTTTAAATGGAACTGAAATGAAGAGAATGGTGCAAGTGCTGCTATGTAACTTTTTTTAAAATTAGAAAGCTAGTATCTGTTAATTGATCCCTGAAGCATAGAAGGCTGAGCTGTCATTTAATGCCTGTGGTCAGGTGTCTAGGCGAGTGTCAGAACTAGTTCTGGAGAATCATCCGGCATATGCAGCGGAGCTGGAAAGAGTAATGGAGCTAGAGCGTTGCCTACAGGACGCTAATGATATCTGTGGCTTCGGACGACAGTAAGTAACAGTTGTTGCCAGTACATAGAGAGTAGAGATAGCAATACCTCCCTGCCCTCTCAGGCAGCTATGGCCGGTCTAAGTTGGCTTGCATGGTTTGGTTGAACATCAGTGTAGTATACCATGAATGGTCATCTATTTCAGTACTGACCCAGCTCGGCATTGAGTAACTTGGTCTATGCAGCCAATATTGTCACCAGCAATGGAGATGCTTTGTGATATTGCATTGTATAAATTCAATGTTCACACTGAGATTGTTGTTGTTGTTCTTGACATTGGCTAAGCTGATGGATAGTGTGAAGGTTAGTGGTATATGTACATTGGTCGAATGTTTGTGTCAGTCACTTGCTGGAAGCCCGGCAGAACTTCACTGCGACAAGTCTCAGTCTTCTGCGTAACTTCAGGAAACGGCAGCAATACACGGCACTGCTCAAGTCACTCAAGACAATCAAAACACTTGTGAGACTTAACGTTCTGATTCTGTGTCCACACTTGTGATGATTTCTCTTCCTGTCTTTGTTTATTGATGTGATTTCTTGTTTATTTATTTCTGAGTGAGAATAGTGGGACATTTCGCTTAACTCGTCTCTCAAGCAATTGGCAGTTTAAGCATACAAGTTATTCAAAGTAGTATTAGTACTGGTAGTAGTAGTGGTCGTAGTCGTAATCGCAGTAGTAGGCTTTGTTTGTGTTTGAATAATTGTATGCTGTTTGACGCTGCATAGGTTGAACACTGTTGTTGATGTATGTTGTGTGTTGGTTCTTAGCAACGGACAGATATCCGGCTGCATGAAATGCTGGAGGTATGAATTACTGCCAAAGTGCTGACACTGTTTGTTGCACGTGCTACCATAGTCTTAAGTTTTCTCGACAGTTTGTTAGAGTGATATATTCATATGACTGCTAGGTCACATTTGCAGTTGGTGTTATTAATCTGATTTTCTCTTTTAGGCTCAAACAATAGTGTTAGTGAACCGAATGCAAGTCATTTACAGTCTGGCCACTTGCAGCAAATTGCAGCTCGGATGTAATGACTGTTTTCTCAGATCATTACAGTTTCTTTTCAGATATATCCCATAATTTTGACACTGTATCCGATAATATTTCTTTGTTGTCTTTGCTTGAATTTGACATTGCAGCATCTGTCTCTAGTGATGAGGGTAATGATGATTTTGAGAATCTTGCTATATTGCTAATTATAGTCACTCATTTTTTATGTTGCAGAAAACTGATAAATGCATGAATATGACTGTTTCATTTTGTACAATGCAGTGGAGTAAACTAGTAATTTAATACTGCAGTATCGTTTGTATTGTAATAATATAGTGAGTGTGTTTTTTTTGTATATTTTTCTTTGATTGAAAATGAACATAATTATAAACACAATTATAGTATATTGCAGTAGTGAGATGTGTGCATCCATTCACAGGAGGAAGATTTTCCTGGTGCTATTCAGCTCTGCCTGGAATGTCAGAAGGCAGCAAGCACGTACAAACATTATCACTGTATCAGGTCAGTAAATCGCATCAGTATTGAGTTAATGCTAAAACTAGCTCTTTCGATGCTTTGACGTCTCTAGCATGGTACTGTAATGGCATCTGATCTTGAGGCAACATAGGACAGATGTTTTAGAGTTATATGTTTAAATGAATGCCAGCCTATTATTATTATCATATCATGTCTTGCTAAAATTACTGTGCTGAAAGTTGTCTAAGATGCATGCTGTGATAATAGCTGTTGTCATGTTTATTAACCTCTTAGTTCTTGTGAGGTGTGGTGTGGTGATTCTGTAAGCATGGGCCGGTCCTAATGAGGCTGGTACGTACAAGACAAATTTTTATAAAAGTACAATCAATCAAGCTGATTACAGCCGGCAACAGAAAAGGAAATGAAAAAAGCGAACAATATGCAGTTCGGCTTCTCAGTGAGTTTACGGCAGCTACAGCATCTTCATGGTCTCGGACAACACAGAACGTCCACCTTTAGCTTCACCGACGTCAGGGTGACGACGTGGACACAGCGAGTTCACAGTAAGCTTTGTCGACAACTAGAATGACCACACGACACAGGACGTCTATCGGTAGCTTCACTGATGTCAAGGCCGACGTACGGACACGGCGAGTCTGTAGAAAGCTTCACCGATGCTGTATTGGCGACGCGGACATAGCGAGTCCGCAGAAAACTTCACCAAGCTGAACTGACGGCATGGACACAGCGAGTTTGTATAAGGCAAGTTTCGATGTCCAGACATGCCAGTAGTCTGTCAGTTACTTCAATAACAAAACTACACTGCCATCTTACATGCAAACAGAATGACCAACAGGCGCACGTGTTTACATTGACAGCACTGTGACGACCTTACATCCTTCACGTGTGGCTGGCCCAGCGTGCAGGCCCGAGCTGGCCGGTGACCACGTGACAGGGACACGACAGCCGCCATTATTTTTTCATTAGTAGTGTACATTTACATCGACTGTGTCCGAATAAGTTATTTACAACAGGTTGCAAGAGCAACTAATGTTAGCTTGGAAGTAAGTGTACGATTTAAGGCTGTGTAAATTTGATGATTCCATTGTGGTGTGTCGTAGTGAGCTGAACTCAAAGCTACAGGACACACTGGAGATGATCGATGAGTCCATGGATGTTGCATTGTCAAAGACTTGCGGCAATTTTGATGACACTTACTACTCACGCATACAAACTGCATATCGGCTGCTTGGCAAGACACAGGCAAGTCTCGTTAATTGCTTGTCAGTTTGCTTGCTCTCTATACTGTTGAATAACATGAAGAAGAACGTCTGTCAGTGGCTTGTTGGTAAATCTGCCTTTCTGTCGTTAATGGTACAGGTTTGAGTCTTTTAATGACATAGCTTTTATGCATCAGTCCTCTTCAATAAAAACCATCATTGTTGACAGTGTGGACCAGAAAGATCATGGAAAATGATCACATGATATATTGAAACATGCTGTGATATTGGCAGTTGCATCTGTTATTGAAGTATTGCAGGTGAGATATCATCTAGCATATGAAATATGGCAATCTATCAGTCGTCTGTGGAATTGATGTTTATAAAACTTCATGTTTTTGCATTGAGCTCTCAGTGCCTTTGGGCACTTGGATAAAAGGCATCTATGCATACCAGATATATTGCAAAAAAACTTAGACTTGGAAAACAGCAATTTTTTGGGTATATTCTGCCATGTTGTAATTGTGACCTTCGACCTTTTGATTTGTTAAAACTTAATTGGTTCTTTTAGTGACAAAAGCTGGGTGAAAATTCATTATTGCATTCAATGTTGTGGAAGCAGCATTTTTTAGACAAATGCATGCGTCGCATGGACACTTATGCACAGGTGGCCACATACATTGATGGGCAGTAAAAAAACAATGCTTTTGTCACTGTTGATGGTGATGGAGGAAGACAAATGGCCATTAAACTTGTCTGTATTTCTGTCTAGGGTGTGTATTTATTTATAGGCAGCCACTGATCAGCTCTGTATGCACTTCACAAGTTCGGTCCACAATACGGCTTTTGTCAAGGTTCTCGGTTACGTCGAGTTGTGTTCTGGTTCTGGTGACACGAGCTTTCAGAAGCGATCTTACGCCGATCTCTGCAAGGTTTTTATTCACCAAGTCGCTAACTTGGATAGTTTTGCACCGTCATCATTTGAGTCATTTGATGCAGCATAGCACGGTTGATAAAGCTAACAAATTTGAAAATTATGTGATTGCATAGTTTTCTGTGTATTCTTTTTATTTTAGTGTACATTTAATGATATGCTTAGTAGTTGTCTGCATAATAATCATGAATATATATCATCTTGTTAATTATGCATTATTTCTAGGTGAGCTGTTTCATTTCTCTTCATTTCAGTGCAGGGCAGAGAGCCAGTGTCGCCTCATAGGCTTAGACTGCCAAGTGGGCCTATCAGCGATCCCCAGAAAGTTCCCAGCAAGTAGTGGGTACTGAAAGTCATGGCAGGAATAGCAAAGAGTACAAATACCCCCTCTCAAGTGACTATATTTCTGTACTGTGGGGGTGGGGCTCACCAAAGGATTTCACAGGTGAGCTGTAGTTATATCTGAGTTGTTTGAGATTGCGGATGTGTCCTGTTCATCATCATGTGTCCGTTTCGTTGCAGTGTATCAGCAGCGAAGTGTTCGTGCCATGTCTTGTTGATCTGTGCAAAGCTCTGTGGGAACTGATGAAAAGTTATCGCAGGACGATTGATTGGCATCGTTGTCATGATGACGCCATGGCAACACAGCAAGCACCTGCTACTTCTGCTGCTGCTGCTGCTTGTGATGGCAATGGTGGTTTGTGTTTTTCTCTGTTCACTTGTCTCTGTTACAACAGCATGTCATGTTGATACAAATATTTTTACGTTCCAGTGCCTTGTATTATCAGGGGCCGCAGTCCCACACGTGAAGTTGAGTTTAGGTATCAGAGCCAACAGTTAAAACTTGCATGGCCAGATGGACGTCGGGTTTTGAGTGACGGCGCTTAATGTTGTTGTTTTGCATTGTTCTATAACTACAGTTGCTGATGCGTGTATTCAGAGATGGAGACGAATGGCAGTGCATTGTCAGACTCTGCAATACGTCAGAGCTACATACAGCAGAAGCTGGAAAATGGCTTGCTCAAGATCTGGCTAGACATTCAGCAGAAAGTGAAAACATACCTGCTTAGTACTGACCTGAGCTCATTCAAGTACGACTCGTTCATTCACGTGCTTGACATCGTCAATAGGTGAGCAGACGCTTGTACAGGTATCAATGGTAGTGATGATTATGATAACGTTTAATAGTCTTTGTTTTGAAACGTTAAAAGAAGCATTACACAGATAACTTCTAGGTGTCAAAGTTCAGATGATTTCCATGCTTAACGTCATTTGTAGCTCATCAGTTTAAACGAGTGATCGCACTGACAGTGTCATGGAATTGCTAAGAATACTAAAAACAATGGGAAACTGGCCATCTTTGGCTTACCTTGAAAATGGTGTATGAATATGCATCTGCTGGCTGATGAAGGTCAGTGAAGAGTTATATGTGCACATTTATGTTTTTTTTCTGTGTAAGTAATAATAATATCAATGCCAGCACAAGAGTTCACTCGGTTTATCTGATTAATGTAGCGCAGCATCAGACGGCTGCCAACTTTTGGATCAAGCCTATCAGCTTGAGCCAATAGATCTGCTTATAGCCAGCTATGGCGACTGCTGACTACATTTACCATCACGTTTTACTGCTGCTATTCAATTTCGCCATTTGGCTGCAAGAACAATTAACATGTGTTACTGTTACTTTACTTTTGTTATTATTACTCAGCTGATGTGCATTTTATACATGTAGGGTTGAAGGTTGAGTCAACCTGGTGGCGCCTTACATACCCAGATCATTTGCCTGCCTGGAAACAGTCACTAACTAACTAACTACACTATGTTTCATAAAAAACCGGACCCCTAAGGCATGTCGGCATAAATTTATCAAAATAAGTTCGCCTAAAATGATTTTTCACACAGAGCACTGCCATTCACTTGCGGATTCATTGTGCTTGAAAAGTTGGCATGGGCTGAGTACCAGCTGCACGGTTTCCATGGCAACAAGCAGCAACTTGTTAAGGTCTTGGCTGACTTGGAACAGACGATTGTGGACGAGACCATTGACCAGTGGAGGAAACGACTCAAAGCCTGCGTCAAGACCAAAGGACAACATTATATAACTTTAGTCGTACGTGTAGATTGCTTGTACCAACGTTTTTTCAATATTAAAGCCGTTTTCTTGAAGTTATAACGAAGTTTCAGGGTCCAGTTTTTTTATGAAACACAGTGTAGTACTAACCAGGTTTGGAATAGAATAACTTTATTGATTGAACACAATGTGTTATTGCTACACTACAGCAATAACTGGTAGTTTTTGTGTGCACATGTATGTGTTCAGGCTGATGCGTGTTGGGGAACAGTTTTCTGGCGCCAAGTCTGAGAGTCTGGAGGAGTCGATACGTCGGCAGAGCCTCAACTATTTCCGCAGCTATCACCGGGCAAAGCTGGACGAGCTGCGAATGTTTCTTGAGAATGAAGGCTGGGAGTTGTGTCCTGTCAAACCGAGCTTTTCCATCTTTATGCTACAGGTTATATCACTTTTTCATACTGTTTGTTGTCTGCTGTGAAAGAATTTGCAGGTCTGAGTCATGACGACGGCCAGTGTTTAGGTCAAGGGTCTCATACTCGCGGCCCGTGAAGGCGTTATTTGCAGCCTGCTACACACTATCTAAAATTTTTTAAAATTTGGGATAAAAATAAGTCGTTTTATTCATTTTACAGCACTTTTCTTTTAGTAACCCAGCAAAATTATTTTTCTCACTTTAGCGGAGCCGCATGTTGGAGCTGGCTGCGATCAACAGAGACGGGAAAAAATCTGAAGTTCTGAATTATACTGTAAAAGTAACTGTATTATAGTTTTGTCATTTGTATTAATTATTGCATTTACTGCATTTTGTCGTTTCTAAAAACAATGCTGGCAGGGCCATCTTTTGCCAGCGCGGGGCTCTTGGCACTAATTTACCCGCAGGGCCCTTAATATGCACATAGCGCCTTGTGACCAAACTATACTACAAACTGTAGATTGGGCCAGAGTTTGTAAGTTAGGCCTTTATCTGTGTATTTTAGGTCTACAATTTCATGAGCAGAGCGAGCGAAAAAATGTACCCTAAATTTTAGCTCTTCCTCTCCTTCCCCCCCAAAAAGAGAAATTTTCTACATCGTTTAATTGGGTTTAAGTTGTGACTATAATCCATCCCTAAGGCGATGAAAATTGGTTAGATTGATCGGTCGATCCATCGCCTTTTGCGACGATCACTGCCATAGCTCTGGCCTCTTTGGGATGCAGGGCCCTTGACACAGTGCCAATATGTCACCCTCCTAAAGTCAAGCCTGAATGCGGCCCACCAACTGAGTGATACCTTGCAATGTTGCCCGCACCCCCAAATGAGTTTGAGACCCCTGGTTTAGGTGGTGTCTGGCCTGGGCAAAAGGTTATCACTTTTCCATATCACTGTTTGTTGTCCATGGCTGTGATAATAATGATAACTTTTGTTTGCAACGAAGTGCAGAGAATAAAAAAGAAATTAAGTCAGAATATCTGTAAAGCACCAAAATGCTAAAATCAAACAGCCTGCAGAATAGTAAAAGTTACAAAGTTACATTGCAGAAAACAAAGCATCACAGTCTTCGAGTTGTTTATAACTGTTTCCTGCTGTTATCTGTTGTTATGCTTCTGCTTTGATTTTATCTGTCAGTAGAATAACCCGGAATTTTGTGGATGAATTTTTTTGAACGGTATTCTTGGTAGTTGCATGACAAAGAATGATCGATCAGGTTACGGATTTTACTATTTATTGTTAAGGAAACTGGTGTCATTTAATAGCGCAGTTATTTATTATGTGCTGTAAGTTGTTATAATTAATTACCAACAGAAATAAAGTTTGTAATATACTAGTTCTTAGTGCATTGATATGTTGATCGAGCAGCAGGAAGACAACCTGCTACCTTAACTCTTTCCATTAGTTGAATTATGGGGACTAGCCTGACCTGAAATAACATTGGAAACATGCCAGTTATAATGAAAACAGAATGTCTGTGACTGTATGTGCACTCTGTCTGTGGTTGTGGTATATCTGTTGTCACTGTCTAGGTTTGTTGTCGCTGTGTTATATGGCTGTTGTCACCGTGTCTGTTGTCAAGAGTTCAGTTAGATGCAACGTCCTATAGTCACTGTGAATGGTCCAACACTTCATTGCTGCGATGACCCCCCATTTCGACAACGTGTCACTCTTTATGTCTGTTGTCACTCTCAGTGACTGTTGTTAGAAGTTTGGATGGATGCATCATTCGGTAGCCATTGCAAATGGTCCCACACTGCATCGCGTTGATGACCCCCATGCTAACAGTGTATGAGCATCGATGTCTGTTGTTGCACGTCTGTTGTCACTATGTTGGATGTCCATTGTCACTGTCTGTGTCCATTGGCAGGAGTTCAGGTGGATGCGACGTCCAGTAGCCGTGGTGAATGGTCGCACACTGCGTCGTTCTGATGACCCCCGGGATGCTGCTGCTGACAACGTTGCCGGCGGATATTTTGTCAAGTATGCGGAACATGGAAGTCCATTTGACATTCAGCTGGAAGACGAAGAAGGAGAGGATGTAATAGTCATCAATGGAGTATGTTGTCAGTTCAGATTGTTTCTAGTAGTAATTCCAGGTTGTGAGGCGGTGTGGTGTATCACTGGTAACTGGTAACATGTTGGTCTCGTTCAACAAAGTTACTCTATGCCAGATCGGGTTAGTACCAGCAAAAGCTGGGGAATAAACAGGCCTACTGTGTAATACACTAGCCTTGTCTGTGGTCTTGCACTGTGAACTGGCTTCTGGCTCAGGGAAATCAGCACTATTTGAATGGGTCTTGTGGCTTGGAAAGTGCCTGTTTTTAGTGTGAAAAGTAGTTGCAACTTTTAAATTACTATTTTGTAAGAATTTATTTTTCAGAGATGTGCACTTTTACGAGTGTCTTCTAGTTTTTTAGAAGTATGTTAGCTGATTGAGGAATAATTTTAGCTAGTAGCTAGTAACTACTCTATGTAGTTAAAAGTTGCTACACCATTGCTAGCGTGCAACATTTGTGACAGTTGAAGCTGGTGTGATGCTGTGAGCACAGGTGGTTGGTAGTGAGAGGCATTATAGTCGCGACTCTGACAGTGACGATGACGTCGCCGATGAACTTAGGGCCGACTTTGTCGATGAACACACCGGAGATGTATCTTCACCACAGAAGAGGTAGTGTGTCTCTTCCTGGCTGTTATCTTTACTGAGACGTCACGGGGGTTGAGTTGCCGGGTCTTCTTTCCCCGCTGATTCTGCCAAGCCCGTCAGCTTAGCGCACTGTGTAGTGCTTCATGGTGGAAAACTGCTGCCGTAGGGTGAGGTGCTTATAGTTCCTTTAACAGTTGATAGTTTTATTGTGCAGCCAACCTAATAGTAAGTTAGTAATTTTTACCTGCGAGAGCTAGTTAGCTAGCTATAGTGCGTATTAGCTACGGTAATTCTGTCTGTCTGTTTGTCTGTCTGTCCATCTGTCCGTCACGTCACGTCCCAGTACCGTTCCAAGACCAGGTAAGATAGAGACTTCGGGTTTTCACCGTTTGATAGCTTAGGGTCTTTAGTATTTCGTGACAAAATTTCATGCCCCTGGGTAAAGGGGGTCCCCACGAACGAGGGGCAAAACAGGGGCACCCCCTTAAAAAGGCATTATTCTGCCGCTATTGGCTCTTTCAACGTGAAAATGGTTGCAAATAGGCACAGACGTGCTGCTTATCATAACATCACTGGTGATGAGCTTTTTGGAAATGTCAACATCGATGACCTTGAATGACCTTGAACTCCCAAAATAGGGGGTTTTAGTGAATTTTTCGCGATTTTGGGCTGTGACACGCATTTCAAGGGTGAATTGCGCCAAAATGGCTGGAGATAGACCAAGACAACCTGCATATGAAATTTTCAGCATGAAATGTAGATATTAGCGGTCCAAGTCCAGACCTTCTGTATTCAAGGAGGCCTGAGCACGCGGGTGTCAAAGAGGGTTACCCCTCTAAAAAGTGGTTATTTATCCGCTGTTGGCTTGTCTAGCATGTAAATGGTAGCAGATAGGTATAGACATGCTGCTTATCATAACAAGCACTAACGACAAGCTTCTTAAAAATGTCAACATCGATGATCTTGAATGACCTTGAACCCTAAAAATATTGATTTTGTGTGAATTTTTGGCGATTTTTGGCTGCAAAAAAGTGAATTGTGACGAAATGGATGAAAATAGACTAAGATTACCTGCGGACAGGAACTGCCATAAGCTCTCGCGCATCTCATGAGCATTAGCTCAGATTACTTGTTATAGATTGTTTTCTATAAATGATGTCGAACGCTCTTGGTGTGCTAGGCGAATGAGAAGTAAAAGGGTTTTGGATGGCGTCATGAAGTAGACAGCGAAAGTGCGATGTGTCCAAAAGCATGTCTTCTGTTTTTTATATTACGTTGCATCGTGTGTTTGGCCTGTCAGTTTCTCTTTCTAGTACGTCATGTCTAGTCTAGTATGGGTTATCTTTGTATCGTAAATGATTTAAAGGCCATGTGATTTAGGAGTGAGTGAACAAGTTATTGCTGTTATTATGAATGATTTGTAAACCGACATATTAGTGAGGCGATGGATTTATCGTTCTATTGTGGATTATTTGTGAATTGTAGGCCTGGTCAGATAGTGAGGCGACGAAGTTATCGCTCTGCTGGCAAACAAGCACCAATTGTCACCAATACAACGCTGACTGTTTGCCGACTATTTGGTATGTCTGTCTATTTGTCACTTATTTTTTAGAATTTGTCCACTATTATAATTATGACTATGCCTGTGTTTGTTTGACAACAGTGGTTACTACTAGTATTATTTTCTGCTTTTGTTTATCAGACCTACTTTTCCAGCATTACTTTTGGTTCAGCCAATCCTGAAAAGTAGACTTTCTGGTATGCTGGAGTTGGAATATGCATCTGCATATTTCTAACGTAGTGAAAAGATGGCCTGTAGCTGTGACAGTTGCACCATCTGCATGAGTTTGCATAGTGTTAGGTTGCATTCACATACAGGGTGTGGCAAATAAAGTAGCTTTTTAAAGTTTTTTGCTGTTTTCTCAGCAACCGCTTGGCATTTTATTCTGAAATTTTGCAAATTTGTTTCTTGAAATGTTCTATGGCTAACTGCTAAATAAAATGTAATTCTATTGAAAAATGACGAAGTCATAGACTTTTTAACATGACCACCTACTGATTTTTTAGCATTAAAATTGTTCAACTTACAACACCAATTCAATAACATCGTTGAAACAACACAGTTAACTAATGATCAGATGTTAGAATTCTGTTGTCACTGTCTGTAAATGTTCAAAGAGTCCACCGCCAGCTCCAAGCTACAGCACAAGTTTTTAGCCACTTAATTTGAGAAGTCTTTCACAGTCTTGCCGATCAGTTCTTGTGGCAAGTTGCCCCAGATAACCTGAAGTGCTTCCTCGAGTTCGGTGATTGTTTCTGGCTTTGTTTTAAGCTTGCAGTAAGCCTCCAACATTGCAGACCACACGTGATAGTCCATTGGGTTTATATTCGGTGAATTTGGAGGTTATTGGTCCTTTGTGGTGAAATCTGGACAGTTGGTCTGCAGCCAGTTCTGTGCACTGTGCGCTGTGTGTGATGGCACATTTTCCTGCTGGAAGATGAATCCGGTGCACAGCTGGCGATTGCTTTAAAAGAACAATAATTTTGTGATAATTTATTAACAAAATAAATTACAGTTTATCAAATTATCACTGTGATGTCATTGGCAGTAATGTGGTAACCGGTTTTTGAATATTAAATAGCATTTTTAGCTTGAACATTGTTAATGCTAAAAAATAGGTAGTCAGTCATGTTAAAGAGCCTACACCTTTGTCATTTTTTTAACAGAATCACATTTCGCTTGGCAGTTGCATGTAGAACGTTGCGGTGAATACATCTGTGAAATTTCAAATTAAAATTCCAAAGGGTTGCTGAGAAAACAGCAAAAAACTTTAGGGGCTACTTTTTTTGTTGCACCCTGTAGACACGAGTACAAGTCTGGCACTATTTGGGTATTCGTTGTGTATTTCATTGCCATGGCTCATAGAAGCTTCACTCATACAAGTGAAGTTTTGACGGTCACTTGTACAAGAACATAGCTCAATGGTTGTTGGCCATATTGAATGAAATCAAATCGAGGAAATGCTTCGCGAATAAAACAACAATATTCCACTACAAAGTTACTATTTTTACTAATCGTTTACTTTTAATGATAATCAGTTTTACAATGACATCAGTTCTGATGTCAGATATGCACCACAGTTTTTATAAATTTTATTGTTGCTATTTACGGGTACCAGTAGTTTACTTCGCACGAGTTGGATAAAAACACAACCTGCACAGAAACTACTCATACGAGTGAAATTTACAGGTAATTTGTACTCGTGTGTATGTGAACTCCACATTGAAATAAACAAAGGATACCCGGACAGTGCCGGACTCATACTCATGTCTATGTGAATGTAGCCTTAGTGTGGCTAATTATTGGCAGTCATGCATCTCAGTAACAGAGTTAGTGCACTCTGGATAATTTTGCCAAGCCTATGTCACCTGTGTGCTTGCTGTTAAGAGATATAACTCCAGTCAGACACCTGAATTAGATTTGGGACCCTGTTTGCTGTTTTACGCGTTGTTGCGGTGTTGTAGGTAATTATATGCAGATGATGATAGTGCTGAAGCCAATTGCATTTGATGTCATCATCTGCATGACACAGCTGTTTGATTACTATCTCTACTCGGTAAACATCGATGCTGCATTTTGTGCTTTCATTTCATTCATGTATACCATGTGTGTAATTTCTGTATTCTTTTTTCATTATGTCATTATCATAGCTGCTTTTGATGTACTATTCATCGACATAAGATGAACCGCATTTCGTGACTAAGGTTAGTTACTAAAGGCAGTATTAAAATGATAACGATGCGTTTTCAGGTTTTGTTTGAATGTGTCAAGTAGGAGCAGCTTTTAGTTTGTTTGATAGTTTTATCCTGTTACACATGTTCATGTTATTATTTACATATTCTCATAAGACTGATTTGGTGTATTCATATATCCACACTTATCTTTGTATCCTTACCTTACCTTACCTTACCTCTGGGGTGGACAGGCTCTTGCACCTGCCCAGCGCTGAGGCCGTATCAGCTCGGCCCAATGCGTGTCCTCGAATGTAACCAGAAGGTTACAGGTAGCGGCCATAAAGCCGTAACGGCTGTGAAGCCGTAAATAAACGGCTGTAAAGCCGTAAGTAGATGGCTATAAAGCCGTAGTCAGCTGTGAAGCCGAAACCAGCACAAG
>Ga0056128_1000424_pt1 | contig 37332 bp, 18 predicted proteins | sample WorMetLIZISLAND2_FD_71113 | JGI IMG/M metagenome (GOLD analysis project Ga0056128, IMG submission 71113) | Marine gutless worms symbiont microbial communities from Max Planck institute for Marine Microbiology, Germany - Olavius geniculatus... ...
CGGTATACTTGCAGTCCTGGCCACAGGGCCTACTGTTGCGCAGAACTCGCCGTTTCTTCCCTAGCGATGGCCTTGACCACCGCCAGTACTCATTTTACCATCCTACGGAGGTTAGAAGGCTGAGTCAACCTAGTTGGCTGGCTCCGTACTGTAGACAGTCACCCATCTAAGTACTAACCGGGCTCGGCATAGAGTAACTTCGTCTCATCCAAGACGCGTTACCAACTACGCCATGCCACCAACCGCTAATACGCTTTCAAATAAAAGCGACAAACAGCCCTAAACTGAGCAGATCATAGGCGTAACTCTAAGCATTGTGCTCGATATTTTTATTTTCTTGATTTTTGCCCATTAAAAATGCCTCGTAGTGCTTAAAACAGAATCGATAACCTATTTTTAATACTTTATTGTCATTCTACCTGACTGCTGACCGTCAATCCAGTGCCAATTGTCGCTGTTGTCAACAGGACGAGCGTGAGCAGCAATCCAGACAGATCGGTTCTGTATCAGACTGTACGAGTCACTAACTATGTACTGCTGAAACACGTCGTCAACATCCTCATCAGTGATGATCGGCAGCGTTGAGTTTCTTCTCGCACAAAACTCGTTAGCTTTTTCCCAACTCATCCACACTGAACTATCGCTGAAACAATAGTTTTCACTGTCCACTTGGTAACACTTTGACACTTCGACTGCGTACGTAAATGTAAGAGATGTGTAATCTACACCTGCGAAAAACAGCAGAAAATGTACACGAAAATGTACACGCTGAACGGTAGTTTAAGTTCGGTGTTGACGTTTTTTTTTCTGTGGGAAAGCTAAAAATTCGACCCCCACTGAATCAAACCCCCTGACCCGATTACGATAAAATTTGTATGGATGATAACGTCGGCTAAACGACCCCTCGTACAAAATTTCATGTAAATTGTTCAAGGAGGCTTCTCGACAAATAGGAGAAATATACGCATTTTTGCAGCTACATATTATATTCGTCTGTACAATGCAATGCATAGCATTGGACAGAGTAGAAAATCACCTGCAGTGGCGTCCACCTCATTAACAGGTGGAGGCAAATGCCTCCTGGAAACAGTTGGGAGAAAAGTAAAAAAATGAAAACTAGGGAAAGATTTTTTGCGATGGCAAATTGCTTAAAATACCGAAATACGCATAACACAAAATGCGACAGTTCTGCAATGCTCCATTTTTTTTCTGCTCGCTTCGCTCGCAGATTACTTGTAGCCACCATTTTTAAATTTGTGGTACCATCATGCTTTTTTGCTTTTATTGCTTGAACTGCACTTAATTTGGTCAGTTAATTCTTTGCAAAATAAGTAAAACTGTTTCCACCAGATGTCATATTTAATGCTAAAATGCACCAAATTCAATTTCGGCTGGGGCTCTGCCCCATATTCCACTGGCGGAGCTTACAGCGCTCCCTCAGACCTTTTAGCTAGATTCAAGAAATCCTGCTTTCAAGGAGAATGAACAGAATGAAAGAAAAGAAGGAAAAGGGAACGAACGTTTAGTGGCATAGACAAAGGAAGGGGGAATTTAGCCCCCCCCAATCATAAGCATACGCTTAAACCATAAATGTAAAACACGTCTCAAAAATTTTTAAAAACCGTTAAAATCGTAAAAAAAATTTACAAAAATTTAAAAAAAACGTTTAAAAACGTTAAATAAAAACATTATCCCTAGTTTATTCAACCTCTTGTCTAATGTCAAATGTTGTAGGTGCAGTATAGCTGAAACTAGAAACAAAGGAAACTTTATTCAATTTCACTTCCAGCGTGGGCCATAAGACCAAGTATTCCTAGACTAACTAAGTAAACCACCACTGCCCGTTTCTGTGGTCTCAAATGTGCTTTTCGAAGTGACTGATGAAATTTTCAATAAACGTTTTAAAACGTAAAAAAGTTAGAATCGTAAAAACGTGGCAAAATTAAAAAAATGACACGTTTTTTAACATGTGTGGTTTAAACTCCACTAAATTTGCCAAATTGGTCAGTTTGTTCGCTAAAAAATAAAAATGATTGCCACCAGATCTCGTCTTCTAAAACTAAAATGCACCAGATTCGATTTCGGCTGGGGCTCTGCCCCTACAGACCCAATTGGGAGAGCTCACAGCGCTCCCCAGACCTCCTAGCTGTATTTCAGGGGTTTTACTTCTAAGGAAAAAAGGGAAGAGAAAAAACAGAGGAAAGGAGAGAAGAAAAAGAAGAAGAAAACAAGAGGGACGAAAGAAGAGGGAGGAAAAGGAGACGAGGTCCCCAATACACGTTTCTGGCTACGCCACTGAGAAACAAAGGGGAAGGGCAACGAAAAGGGAGAGAACGAAAGGGATAAAAAATTAAGGGGAGAAGGGAGGAAAGGAGGGCGTCAAAGTTAGGGGGAATGTTGCCTCCTGGCGCTGAGGGGAAATAGACGCCCTGATCACCTGAGTGTCCGTGCGTCCGTCTTTGCGTCCAACTTTTCTTAAGCTCTCTTCCTTCTCTTTCTACCTTTCTGGAGGCAGCAGATGCGCGGCCATCTAGCGCGGTGCCTGGAGTTCGGGGAACTTGAACAGTTTCCTCGCGATGACACCAGACAGCGTGGGCGACAACGCAAGGTTACCCGACTCTTCGATGGCGACTCGGGTGTCGAAGTGCTGCAGTGACTGTGTGCTGTAGAGCTACGTTATTAATGATGCGGATGACCTTGTTTACGATGATGTTGCTGGGACTACCTGACTATACAAATGATGATGATGCTGGAAAACAAAGATGATGCTGTACCAAATGTTTCCTAATTACTTAGGCCTATTGTCGATTGTGCAGCATTAGCTGGAAGAAGTCTTTGTAACGGTGGGAGAAAGTCTGTAATGCCTACATATACTTCATTTCGTAAGCCACGCTCATAGTGTATGGAAGGATAGATTTTGTCACTCACGGGGGAGGGAGTCTGTAATGACGGGGGCGAATCTATAATGACAATATTAGCAGATGCTGATGATAATGATCACAAACGAAGATGATGTTGTAGTAAAATTCTTTTCTCATTACTTAGCGTTCATAGTGCAGCATTTCATAGAAGAGGAGAGTCTGTCATAGGGGAAAGAGTTTCTCGCTGACATTGTGCGCTTTATAAATTAAATTTACTTACTAAAAAATTAAAAATTTACGGGGGAGAATCTATAATAGGCTCTGTACCGGGCTAAATTCCTCCGGGGGAGACTTTGTACCGGTACAGAATCTCCGGTGGGAAACTCTGTACCGGTACAGATCCTCCGGGGGAGACATTTCAGGGTGGCGGTCCTGTAATAGCACACCGGCTCTACGCAGGTCTGCAGACACCCAATGCAGACCCAGTCACGTGGTGGCAGAGGCTAGCCCGTGCAGCCTGCGTGACCGTGACACGTCACAAATTTTTACGCAGGACATATATGGTAAGCCGTAAGCACGTTTTAGCTATCACAGAGGCGTCTGTCAGCCTGTCCGTCTGTCATATCCTGCTGTACCATGAAAACGGTGCAAGCCAGAATCACGGAAACTTCACTGCGTGTGCCACAAAGACTCTACTTATACAACAAAATTGAATGCTCTCTCGAACGAGATAAGGACATCAAAAATGGGGCAGTGGCGTACCCCCTTAAATCGTTATTTTTGCCGCTACTGGCTCGACTAGAAAAACATGAAAGCGGTTGCAGATAGGCAAAGTCATGCCGTTTATCATAGCAAACACTGGTGACGAGCTTTTTTAGATTTATCAACATCTACGACCTTTAACCACGGGGTGTTAGTAATTTTTACGCAATTTTCGGCTGCGGCGCACATTTCAAGAAAGAATTACACCAAAATCGCTGGAGATAGACCAAGACAACCTGAACACGAACTTTTCAGCATTAAACGTATTTTTCAACAGCGGAAGTTTCGACTCCCTAAGTTCAAGCAGTCTTCCTTATGGCAGCATCAAATTTGGCTAAACTTTAAAATGTGCAATTTCTGATAATAGGCCCTATGATCCACTAATTCAGCGTGAAAACGGCTGCAGGCAGACACAGATATGCTGTTGATTGCAACACGCACTGCTGACGACCTTTCCAGTGATAAGAGCACTGATGACCTTAAACTCTAGAAAGTGTTTTAGTGACTATTTTTGCGATTTTAGGCTGCAACACATAATTTCAACTGTCAGTTGCACAAAAATCACTGATGATTACCAAGAAAACCTGCCTGCATATAAAACTTTTAGCATAACAAGTAGATTATAGGCATCTAAGTTTTGAAGCTTCAATGAGTCTTCCGTATGCAGGTGTCAAATTCTGGCACCATTTCAAAATGCATTTTGTTGTACACTGATTCCTCAGGTGGCAGCACTGATGCTGTCGACTGTCACGTGAGCTTGGCTCAAATTGCTCGTTTTTAAATAGCCTTTATGAGTGACTAGCAATACATCACACATGCTGTAGGCCTATTGATTAAAGATTAACGAACAGTGGACTGCGACATAAACATAGAACTGACCCTATTAGAGAAACTAAAAATGTTCTTTTAAAAATAAAGCAGGTCCTGCAAATTCAGCAAAGTTTATTCCTACACTTACACAAACAAATGCAGCTCAGTCTGTTTCTAACAAGAAAAGCCCTGCTAATGCACAGGGGAACTTGCAACAGCGGTGCACCGTTGTATGCTAGTGATCCGTAGTCTTCATCTGTAGACCTCATCCATACGGCTTTTGGCTACAATTTCAAAGAGAGCCCAGTAAAACAAAATCAGTCGCCAGAGGGCGCCAGATGACTGATCCACCTGTGTGACAGACGGATAGACGAACAGACAGACAGAATTGTGATGGCTAAGATACGCTAAGCAGTAGCTGCTGTTGCACGTAAAAAATAGTCATTAGTCTGAGTAACCAGCTCAATATTACAAATAATGCTAGTTACAGTTTAGTAGCTGCTGTACCAGCAATTATCACCAAAATGCAACAGAAACTGGAAAAAAAATCCAGCACAACGTGTAGCACTCAGAGTAAATTTGGGGTGTAGCAAAAGTGCACTATATAAATGTCCTTAATAATAACAAGAGGGTGCGGCCGTTGAGGGGCTGCTCGCTATGGGGCCGTCCTTGCAGTTGAGTACGTGCGTGCTGTTTTGGGGCTTTCTAGGTCTGTTTGTTCCTGTGGTAGAGGGCACGAAACCGAGGTCTAGTTCAGTCAGCAGTCAGGCGAATGTGATACTTAGTCGTAATAATGTGACATTACTGGCTTTGTTAGATATTTTTCAGCACAAAGTAAAGCCAGGTTGAGGATTTTTTGACTGGTTGAGGATTTTTTACCAACTGTGCGATTATCCACCTTGACCTTAGAGTCTGTGACCTTGAAATTGGTCCACGGGGTGCGCATGACCCAGGGACCCTTCCTACCGTGTTCCGTCTTCTTAGGCTATTCCGTTTTCGCTCTAAGTAGAGCACCGCGAAGGACAGACAGACGGACAGACGGAGGGAACGGCCGTTGCCATGGTAACGAGGTCACCCGGGGCAAGGTGGCGAGGGGTCCTTGACACCTGCCAAATATGAAGTTGATCGGTCAACTGGCGGTAAAGTTGTGGGGATTTTTTGCAAACTGCGCAATTAGCCACCGTGACCTTGACCTTTGACCCTCTGACTTTGAAATTGGTCCACGGGGTGCTCGTGTCCCAGGGACCCTTCCTACCAAGTTCGGTCTTCCTAGGCCATTTCGTTTCCGCTCTAGGTGGAGGCACACGACGGACAAACGGACGAACAGACGGACGGAACGGCCGTTGCCATGGCAGCGAGGTCAACCGGTGCAAGGCGGCAAGGGATCCTTACGCCACCTGCCAAATATCAAGTTGATCGGACAACGGGCAGCGATGTTATGGGGATTTTTCGCCAACAACGCAATTAGCCACCGTGACCTTGACCTCTGACCCCTTGGCCTTGAAATTGGTCCACGGGGTGCTGGTGTCCAGGGACCCTTCCTACCAAGTTTGGTATTCGTAGGCCTTTTCATTTTCCCTCTAGGTGGAGGCACGGGACAGACGGACAGGATCAACAAATGATGGGGCCTCCTTCTAGGAAGGATGGCCCCATAATAATAGTTGTAACCACAAGCAGATATTATTTGTCAAGCAGTAACAAAAAAATTGGGACAAAAAAGCAGAACCATGGGTTGGAGATGCATCAGCACAAAAGACTGACATTTTTGCATGGTACCAACATTTTTAGACTAGACGTTTGCTACCAAGCAGCTTAATTAACCATTAATGAACCAACTGAAACTAGTAACCAGTAACAACAGCATAGTAGGCAAAAATGACAAAACAAATCAGCATGCAATAAGTCGTTAAATTGAATAAACAGCTTGCTGCACAGAGATTCAGTTTCACATACTATAATGTAACATATGATATGACACTTCCATTCACAATTAACACTATTGTGCAAGCACATAAATTTCTACATTTATAATCAGCACACTGAAATTAACCAGATTACTTCCTCATCTGAACGAATAGTGTTGCCAAACAATAAAGTTCTGCAACATGACAAACAATGTTCTGTGCAAAAAAAGTTCCACATCATGACAGCGACATACCACTGCATGACTGAAAATCAACAAACAACAACATTGTAGTGTAAACAATAACCATTTCAGGAGTGCTTCTTCAACTATCGATCACCAAGAAAAATGGACATAAAAAGCTAAGCAAAAAATCGCAGAAAAGCAATTTTTTGTTACTTTATCAAAATTTCTTTCTGGAAAACTGCAGCATTGTCGCAAAAAATGAGCACTGCATTATATACAATGTTACATTCTAGTCAGTCACCAATGCAATATATTAGACTTATGATTCTTCATACAAAATTATCAGACCTAATGATAATAATTTGGAAGCTGGCTTCCTTAACGTATTTGAAGTTGCCTGCATCACAAGTTTAAATGGACTGTGTCATGGATAGTAGAACCGAAAGTCGTGTACAAAGCAAATAAAGTGAAACATGGTTCCTACTACTATGCAGAATTCATTTTCCCTGAATTTCCAAGACAAAATGAATCATTTTCCCTGATGCCAAATTTCACTGATGCTGCTCTGTTCAATTCAGTTCAAATAAGTTCAGCATCAATTGGCATGGTTGACTCGAGATTTTATTTTATTAGTTGAGCATGGTATGATGATCATAGATGTGTCTCCGTTGCTCCTGTACTGCACCCTTCCACCGCTGCTGTTCGCCGCGCACCTGATGTCGTACTCGCGACATAACACTGACCCTGTCGGCAGCTGATGTTGACGCTGTAGATGGCCAGTCCGATCCATGCACTTCCTATCAACACCACGGTCATCACGACAAACTTTCAGCTGTACCATTACTGATAAAATCAGACAGTGACGACTTGTATCAGCAAAGCTGACCAGTACAACAAAGTACAATTTAAACATTCTACCGGTACCTAAAATCTCATGGATAGTGTAACTCATAAAGTTTGTATCATAAAAAATATTTGTGAAATAAATGCGACTTAAAGCACTGTCTGGAGTGTGTAAATTCGTTTAGCAGTCACATTAATTCACTCCAGAGGGTGGTCCAAAATATGCTTAACGAATGCTTAATAAACTATAAAGTAGTCATAGCCTGCAGGTACCTCCACCAAGGCAATGTTATTCGCCAGGTGGCATCACCATATTCACTTTGCTAGCGGTTCCCTTATGCCCCCTTTAATGCAATGGTAACAAAAATTTCAAAGCGATCCAGAATCCAGGATTGCTGCCGGATCACCCCCAAAATTGAATCACTGGTAGCTGTTGCCTGTTGCTGACACATAAACAAACAAACAAACAGACAGACAAACAAAAACCGGCAAGAACATTACCTCCTCGGCGGAAGTAATAATAAATGAAATGCACAACTGACCATGCTGACTTCCTCTGGTTGCTCATTGCGCTGCTCAGTGTAAGCAACTGGACGTCGAGTCATGAGTGGGTCAAGACAGAGCAGAAATAACATGTACAAAAACAGTAGCCCGACCACACATATGATGAATATCACTACCACCTAGACACAGACAGACACAGACACAGAGAGACATAGAGAGAAACAGACAGACAGACACACACAGAGAAAGACAAAGGAACAAGAGAGTAGAAACAACATGTAGAAAAACAGCAGGCTAACCACACAGGTGAAAATATCAGTAGTAGCACCTAGACAGACAGACAGACTGACAGACTGACAGACAGACAGTCACGGAGACAGACAGGACACTACTACTGATTCAACAAACTGCACACAGACTACAATGGGATAGATGAATGGAGTGGACAAATAGATGAAAAAAACGGACAAAATGCATAATGTGGTGACTCAGTGATCGACTAACAGAAGCATGTTAAATGGTAATCATTCATCTCAGAGCTACGAAGTGTCACCTGCCATACAAGATCACAGTGTTACCTGCCACCAGACATAGGTGAACATGCCTCGCCATAACCCCAGCCAGACAGAGTGGTATTCGATTTACCTAACCCAGAAAAATGGAAGGCTGGGTTGATCTTGGTGTTGGTTAATGGTTATACATCAAAATGGTTTACCTGTGCATAGACAGTCCAACTTCCTTAATGTTACAACCCAGTCAGCATGTGATGTAAAATTATAGTTGGAAGACTTCACATTACGAACGGTAACAGTAACTGAGTCCTAGTTGCTGCTACCACTGCTGCTAGAGAACTAGTTTTACTACTATTACTAGCAAAAATATACATGTAATTACTATTATCTATGACAAGCAATACCTTGATGGTGGTCGTGTTGCGGCGTTGCCATTGGCAGTCGCATCGTTCACACATACGATAGTGCGACTGCTGGGTGAACTGATCTACGACGTTCTCACATTTACTGTCAACATACAACAGCATATATCAAACAGTGTAACTGCAGCTTAACACCAGCTTAACAAGCATTGACTCTTGCCATTCACCTGCAGCTAAAACTACAACTAAAGGCACAACAGACAGAACAGGCAGCTTCTGAACAACACATGCACCAGTGATAAAATGAAATGGGATATATTGCAAAAGTTTTGTCAAAAATGTAGTTCTCTTTCCAGCAGTGCAAAAATTGTGAAAATCAGTTAACGTGATAAAGTTATCATTGACTATGTAATTTGTATCATTTTTATGAACCACGGTGCCATATCTCATCAGCTTCAGTCATATCATACTAATGTGTATCTTCTGCGACTGTGGTCTGTCAGTTGTTTTGATTAGAAATAATCGTGACAAAAAAGGACACAACACACAAATAGTAACAAGGTGAAGCATTTGGCACTATCTTGTACAAGGGCCATCCCCAAATTTTCCGGCCTCGACATAATATGGTCTACAATATTTTCCACAGTCCACAGTCTAATATACATCAGTAAAACGTACATCCTTTATTGACTCAAATGAGTCTGCTGCAAATTGATGTCACTGTAGTTTATGATATCATAGAGCACTAAATCGAAATAAATAGAGTGTTAATACAAACAGCACAAAACCAGGCTCACTAGTAGTATGACAACTTTCCAGTCTTTCGCTAATTTGTAAAAGTAGGGTCCAGAGGCATCTGTTTTATGTGAAAACACTGGCAAATAAGGTTAGAAATTTCTTATTTGAATCAATGAATATCAGATAGCCTAAATCTGTGCGGAATGCAAATAACAGCAATGGCATACACATCATGAGGCTGCTTGCGTTGATGCTGGAAAGACTTAATGCTCTGTAACAACATAAATTAGAATGACGTCATACCCGTAGCAGACTGGTGTGAGTCATACTTAAGGAATGTACACTTCACTGATGTATAAATAGTGGACAATACTGCTGTCTAACATGTCAAGACGGAAAGCTTTGGGGATGGAGCTCGTACAGTATGCAGTTAAGGGACTGAAAGAACTAAATAGCAACTGCCTAAAAAGTGCATTTTCTATTATTCTATGAGACACCTTACCACTTGGAAGGTTCGTGGAAAGATTTGACGAAGACTTTGCGAGTCTGAGAACTTGTGTTGTTCTGCAGCGGCAGAGGTGGACAAACACATTTGCATCTCACGTCTTCATACTGACCCTGGCATGTAAATGAACAAGACAGCAATGTTCTTGCACTTGTATGTCCACCATTCACACAGCAACATATATTCAGGTTGCATAAATTTATATTCCAATAAAAATCAGTGCACTACAGTCCATCAAAAAAATACAAATATTACAGCTGTTGCATTAACATGTTAACTTAATGCATAAACTCATTGTTGAATTAGTGCGCGTTTAAAAAACAACGCACAACGTACGTAAATTCACTACATTCTGTACAACAAAAGATCTAATATTTCATTAAACTGCAATTATTTGACAATCGAATAATATTCAAGTAATTAAAAAAAATATTTTGTTGCTGTTTCATCACTATTGGCACAGTCCTAGGACACACCCACGCCAAGAGTTTGTCAGTCATTATTCCAGTCACCCAGTGGAAATAGTCTACTACAATATTGCAGTTACAATGACACGTTAATTAATGTGTTGACACACGCTTTAAAAAAATTAATGCACGCGTTAACGTCATTAAATAATTAATGCCTTGACAGCACTAACAAATATAATTCATTCTGCCATCATCACAGTGCCAACATATTTTGGGTAAACTTTCCACATGTTTATTTATTTTATATTTTAAATATATTTGAAAAACTAAAAATATTTTCACACATAGTGTGAGGCCCCAAAGCATGTGTGAGCCCCCTTGGGCAGAGGGTATGGGCGCCCTTCCGCCGGCTCTGCTAATCATAATAAGCGGCTCGACCTGCTGCTGATAACAGAGACGTGGCACGATTGAGTGACATATTGGTACCCAAAAATAAATTTGGGGTTATGTGTAAGGAGAAACAATAATATCAATTCCTTCGTTGTTTATTTTATTATGCTGCTTATTCAGCATCTGCAGTATGCTGAAGGGGGCACCAGTTCAATTTGGGCATTTTTGGGGTTTTTGATATTGATTAGTGGTGGAAATTGTTGGTTACTTTGTTTATTTATTTTTTTTTAAATATGTCTTTAGTACAATATTCTTTTGGTACGAGGCGCTAGTAAGCTGTTTTGGCTAGTTTTATGTGTTGTGGATGCAGATTATTCAGCCATAAAGTTATTTTTCATTATTGAGTTTAGTACGTCTTTGATTCGCCAGATGGCGCCACTCATCTGTTTTTTCGCATTTTTTGTTTTTCCCCCAAAAAGACCTAGCCCCTTTTTTCTTTATAGGCCCCATCAAAAAACCCTCTTTAGAATGGAATTCACCCAAAAACTGATCTTTGTTCTTGGGTCTCAATAGTCAATTATTTACAGTTTCCCATAACTAAATTAGTCTGAAACATGCATAATAACACTAATTCTACGTATTTCAGTCACTTCTGAAGCAATCTAGGGTGGCGGTTGTAATATGCATTTTTACTGGAGGCGGCCTCGCACGCCGCCTCGCTAATTACCGTTCCTCGCACGAATTCCTCGCACGCTCCCTCGCACTATACCCTCTTCGCACCTCGCACTTTACGATCGCCCCCACTATCGTTACCGACCCAGATAGAGAATTTGGTATTCGTATATTAACTTAGCGTGAACACCCGAATTTTCAGCTACATTGCTAAACCGAAACTGCTATAGACTTTCGCGCGTCTCGTGAGCATTAGCTCAAATTTCTTGTTTTTAAATGGCAAGGCCTGTGAGACAGTACCGAAGGCCACGCCCACCGTAACAAAGCAGAAGTGAAGCGTGGTAAAAACGGCAACAACTGTCAAAATACGCGGCTCACAAACTGCCATATCAATAAACGTAATTCTACAAAACAGCACTCGCACAACTGGACAATTAATTACTAAAATTACAGAAAAATTCTATTTATTCCTCACTAACGATAACATAAACATAGAATATTTCATAATTCAACTACAGTCACTGCCCATAGGGCTGCGCAAACTGGTAATTCGTTACTCTATTCTAGTCCACGGATTGCAATCCCGGGATCTTGAATCCCGGGAACCGGGCCATTTTCGCTAATCCCGAATCTCAGGATTGGCGGCGCCCCAATCCCTGGATTTCGGGATTACAAAATTAGCTAAAATTATACACTTTCGCGTGCTAAATGACACAATTAAGAATAGTAGCCGTCTAATGAATAGGTCCCCTAAAATATTTCATGTGCGCTAGACGGTATGCCTGTAAACCACAGGACACTCTTGTAAAGACCGCAGGACACCAAAATGAACAAATCTGACGAGAATTAACGTTGTTACTTTTTTCTATTTAGTTGAAGCACTTTAAAAAAATAAAAATTAATAACACAGCGTGAGGCAATTCATCTGTCTGAAAACCGCAGGACACCGCATTGTAGTTATAATAAAAACTAACAGGCTATAGCGACTTTCCACATTTTAATAAAACCGCAAATATTATATATATAACAACTGCAAACAATTTATTTAATGTTGTATAGTACATGTAAAACAGTAAAAATCCAAAGTATAAGCACGAACATTATGTAGGCCTATTAGCTTAGACATTTTTTTCTGGCTACTGAAAACAGATTAAATGTCTAAGCTAATACATTACTTCGTGCTTATACTTTGGATTTTTGCTGTTTTACATCATCGCTTATACAACATGAAATAAATTGTTTGCAGTTTTTTTTATATAGGTCCTATATAATTACATCATATAGCTGAAAGACTAGACATACAGATATAATGATATTTTTGATGATGTTTTGCCTGTACTTGAACCGAGAAGTTTATCGTACAAATTAATGAAAGAAATAAAAATCAATAGACCTACTGAATTGGTTGAAAAACTTCTATATTACTTGAAACCATCAAAGTCAGCCAAACCAGACAATTAATATTCATCCACGTGTATTAAAAGAGCTTGCATTTTAATTGGCTACACCTCTAGCACTGATATTTAGATCATCTCTGTCTACTGATAAATTACCTTGTTCATGGAAGTCTGCTAACATTACTGCTTTGTATAAAAAAGGCGACAAGAAAGATCCATCTAACTATATATCGTCCAGTAAGTCTCACTTCTGCTGTTTGTAAAATATTAGAAAAAAAATCATCCGTGATCTAGACCCCTCAGCCGCCGACTCGCGCCGCCGCCGCCAGCCGGAATCGTCTGGCGCCGCCGCCAGCCGAAAAACAAACGGCGCGCCGGCGCCGCCAAGCCAGCCGAAATTATGGGGCGCCGCCGCCGCCGAGATTTTTACGTCGCGCCGCGACTTGCAGTGATTATATGCCTAGTCGTCAAGTTAATAATGATAACAGCAGTTATATCGGTGTGTTGCAGGACATAGAATCATTATACTGCACTTAGTATAGTCACTGCATATACATTACTTGACGCTCTTTGCGTCTAGTGCGCCTGTTGAAAGTAGGCAAAATAGCGCGAAATCGTCAAAAAATCCACAAAACCCTCTATTTTGGCGTTCAAGGTCATTCAAGGTCATTAAATTCGGCGCCAATCGAAAGCCAGTATACGATTTCCTATTAGTGATTAATGGTAACCTAGGCCTTATCTCGCACCGTTACTGAGATACAGCGACTTATTGGCTATCCGACGATGTCATTTAAATTTCTCCCCTGCCGACCCCTGTTGCCATGGCAACGTATTTTGAGACAAAATTGACTATAACTTGGCGCCCCTGAAAGATAATTGCGCACTGTTTGCACTTACCCCCCCTATTTTCGGAGTCGGATGCACATATATTTTTTAAAGTTTTCACGCGCGACAGCAATGCTACGCGCGTCTTAGCCATCATCGAGGCGTTTGTCCGTCGGTCCGTCTGTCCGTCCGTCACACTGCGGTATTGTGTCAAAACCACGCAAGCTAAGATCGCAAAATCTTCACTGTGGACTGCCATAAAGACTCTAGTTGTTAGTGACAAAATTTCGTGTTTTGGGGTGAAGGGGTTCCCCTTGAACGACTGAGTCAAAGAGTGGTACCCCCTTAAAACGTTATTTTGCCGCTATTGGCTCGATCGTCTGGTGTGAAAACGGCTGCAGATATAGGTACGGACATGCTGCTTATCATAACAAGCACGGGGCTTTTTTACATTTGTCAACATCTAAAACGTTGAACGACTTTGAACCCGTAAAATAGGAGTTTTGGTGATTTTTTTCGCAATTTCTGGCTGCAGCGCACATTTCGAGACTGAATTGCGACGAAGTGGATGGAGAAAGACCAAGTCAACCTGCGTAACATGAAGTTTTCAGCATTAAACGTTGATTTTAGCAGTCTAAGTTCCAACCTTCTAGGTTCAAGGAGGCCTGTGCAGGCGGGCATCAAAGAGGGGTACCATCTTAAAAGTGGTTGTTTTACCATTATTGGCTCGTCCAGCGTGAAAACAGTTGCGGACAGGGAGCCTAGGCACAGTCATGCTCCTTATCATAAGTAGCACTAGTCACGAGCTTTTTATACGATGTCAACTCCGATGACTTTGAATGATCTCAACAAGGGGAGTTAGGCTTTTTTGCTATTTTTGGCTGTTGTGCACATTTCAAGGGTAAATTGCGACGAAGTGGATGGAAATAGACCCAGATAACCTGCGAACCATAACTGCTAAGGCTGTCGCGCGTCTCACAAGCTTTGCTCAAATTGCTTGTATCTTGCGTGAGTCGACTAGTGACACAGAACGAGTTATGTTGTCGAGTAGAACTATTGCGCACGGGTGTGAAATTGCTGCTGAAATGACTTCGCTAGCTGGCGCCGTCATCAGCGTTATGCCGTGTTCCCACCTACGAAAAGCTAACGGTCATAATTGTCTTTGTCGCCTTCTCAAAAAGCTGGTTACATTACTTACAGGCACAAAAAACATTAGCAACAGCGAGTCGCTGTTATGTAAACTACTGAAGCACCGGCGTAGTGGGTTAAAAATACGCGATGCAGGAAATTGCTATTATCTGACAGACTCTACAATATATCTATCCGACATAGGCTTATGATTCCAACAAACAGCTGCAAAATTTTAACAGACATAATAGCTGCTCAAAAATTTATTTTTTCCTGTCATTTTTTTTCCAAAATGAGAGTTAAGCCTCAAATTTTGCATTTTTGTTACGACGCCACTGTACTGGAAAGAATTAGCCCCTTTAAGTAACGATTCAGGATACTTTGGCTAGATTCCTCATCATCGGCTAAAGTAAAGGGCCTACATATTTATAACGCCATGATCATGTGGCGAACGAATCATAAGCTCACGGTCACGGGGGGGATTTTGGAGCGACTTGTGCCTGCCCCCTTTAAAAGTAAAAAATGGAAAATAAATTAATCATATAAAAAGTTAATTACCAAGACCTAAGGTAACATTTCTCTGCTCCCTTTTCCACATTTTAAATCGCCCTTGAGCTGCTTATCCAGCTACGATATAGGCCTATAGACTAAGCGTAAGAATACGTCACAGCCAGTACGTGTGGAGAAGACGGAGCTACTTGCAATGCTTCTCAGATATAGGGCCTGTTACATGCCGATTATTCTACCAAGCAGAGCAAATTATATTGATTCGTATAAGTTCGGTATAGGCCCTATAGAGCTAAACTTTCGAAGACATGTTGGTGACATGGAGTTTGTTCAGTCACGTAAAATCGAACAGAACATCAAGATTTTGCAGTCATGCGGTCAAAACTTTAGGCTACCTTCCATTTCTTCTCCATTTTTTTGTGTTATCTCCTTTTTTCTTTTCTTTTTCGCTCTTTTTTAATTACTTTTATTTATGTCCCTTTGATGCCATTTTTCTGCATGGCGGACATCTACTGCAGATCAGCAGCAATGGCGTCGTAACAGAATATAAATTTTATCCTGTTAGAAAATGTTTTCGCATAATACAAAAGTTGGGGCTAACAATTTTCCGTTAAAAATAAAGGTCGAAATTAAAATTCTGAGCATTCAGTCTCATCGGTTGAAAATTTGCAGTTGTCTGTCGGAAAAAAACATGCATCTACCTGTCCTCCCCGACTTGGCCTACATTAAAACCCTCTTCGCTCTTGGACAGCAGCATGCAATACGCCAGCGCTATAACACTTAACGTAGGCCTATATGTACGAGCGCTTATTCAGTGCCACTATGTCAACATCGTCATTATTTTACCAAAAAAACACACTGGCTGGAATTTTTGTCCATTAAACGCTGTCCGGCGTCGGTGATGGCGATCAGATGGGTTAATGGCGACGGAGCAACATTAGGTCCAGCGGCAATTTCATCGTCTTTAGCCGGGGACGCTGAATTTGCAGAACCTGAAAATGACGAACCTTAACTTCTGCAAGAAATGGCCGGTACAGTACACTTATGCATGGCAATATGTAGAAATGTATTAGCGATAGCAGTGGACAACTGGACGATGGGATAATAGCACTTGTGGTTTAGATAAACGCAGTAAACATCGTGTAAGAGATCAAATTTTCAATATATTTTTTTGGCATTTTAACTTTACGCTGCAAAAAGACATATGACCCCAAGCGGCAAGTTTTGCCAAATTCCGCAAGCCAGTTCGCAAAATTTCGCAGCTCGATCACCGAGGCAAAATTGTTTAAATCTCGCGGCTTACTATGATCATTCATTCGTGGGTATAAACTGAGCTCTATCCTGTCAAAATATCAGTTATTAGAGGCTGGCGTTGCGCTCAGTTATGCTAACAACATTTAAGGAAAATTATCAATTTTTTTTATTTCATAAGTGCAATCTCTCAAGTCGAATTGTGTTTATTTAATATGGTTGTGTGGCGTATTGCGATGCCTATTAGTAGGGCTCACAGTTTTAGGCAGTTCAGTTTGATTTTTTTTCGTGACATAATTAGTCTATTTAGTTACGATGATCGTACTGATTATCGGTCAATTCTTAATTTTTGCAAAATTTTGTGAAATTTCGCGGAAATATCAAAATTTCGCGAAAAAGAGCAAAATTTGCGGCTCGGTTCGAAATACAGCTGAAAACGGCGGGCCTTGGTTATAATGTAAATTGGGGGAGGGCAGGTAGACGCATTTTTTCTACAGACATTTTACATATCTATACTTGAAAACGATCTCGTCCTGCATTTTCCAGCCCTTGTGATTTTGTCCGTCATTTTCGTGGTCTTGCATTTTCAGCCGCCCCCTCCAGTCTACCTTACCGTGTAGCCTAGTCTTTCGACGAGCAACGCAGTAAGCGGCTCTGCAGCAGCTACGCCAAGTCGCCGGAGCGCTTAATGCACTGAACACGTCTCTTTGTCGACCATTAGACTGTTACTTACTCTTATGCTATAACTGGCCAGTGTGCCATCACCGTGACATGATCACTGACTGCTGTTTAAAAAATCTTCAACCACCAAAGGTTTTTCTTATAACAGTCGTTTTAAAAGATAGTCGCATTGTGTGACGATTAATATTTTACACGCTTTTGTTGCTAAACAGTTGCTTACCATGCACGTCCATAAGTAGGGCATAAGAAAAAAATAAAGATAAAGATCAGTTAACTTATAGCTCTGTTTACGTGAGTCAGACTCGTGATCAGAAACGCTTTACAATCTCGGAAGTTGCAGCTGATTGACATTACCGATAGGTTATACCGCAGCGCAGTATGCGGCCATCCGGCGCAGGCGCCAGCGAACAATATAATAGGCGGTGTGGATAAAATATCGGATCGGAAGACGGAACGTGTTAGAATAAATCACCAAACGGAGCAGTTCAAACACGTTTCAGAACACGCCTAGTGGCTAAGCGGCTGCATGATTTATTTTTCTCTGACAATCTGCGTGCAAGCGGGTTATTAGCCTATAGCTTTAAGCGCCGCGCGACATTTATCTGCTTCATCATTCTGCGCTGCATGGTCACTGCACATGCAATCAAAAAAAAATTCTGGGTGCTTTTAGTTGCAGCCGGTGAAAAGTAGGGACGTTTGATATTTATATGACGGCAGTTGACAACAGCTGCTCTTACAAACAAACTGACACACCAAATAGGCCTATATAGTAACCGTGCGACTAAAGCAAAGATAGGCCTACTACATGTACAGCATTACGTGCAGTTGCCAACAGTGTGAAACTTTGAACACAAACCAAAACCTGCACTAATATTTTTGAAAGTTTGATAACAATTTTATGGACGCAGGCGTTTTCCAGGGACAAACACCAACCGTAAACACGGAAATTTTTAAAGGTCTAATGCCAACTCGGACTCCAAAATGCATGTGGCTATAGGCTTATTTCGAATATGATGCCTAAACGTCGTGTCGTTTTTACAAGGTGTTTTAGTCTTTGCTACTATATGCTGTCAAGTCAATGCGGAATGCAGAAAGCATAATCACTAATCAATGCGTAACAGTAAGCCTTGAATTCGATTAAATCGTATTTCAACAAAAATGTGACCGCAGATATAGGGCCTAATACAGCCGACGTACGGTTAAATTAAGCCGACCTAAACCTTTGTCAAATTAATTACTAGATACAGCATTGTTGGAGTGGGTAAGCGAGTACGCAGTACGAGCATATACCACTTCAGGCAGTGCGGTATCGTACTTAGACCACGCTTAAATCGCATAGACTACACACCGTTTGCTTCATGACGCACGACTGCAGCCGCCGAAAAATATTGTGAAAACAGTAGGAACGTATCAGTAAAAACTGAGTGTCGTTAATGTATGTACCACAGCGACACAAGCGAAGTCCGATTAAAGGTAACTTGGTGCGAAGCTCTCCGCCCTTGAGACTGAGTTCATCATTCTTGTCCGCGTAGTCATCATCTTTCGACAGATAGCGCGATTATTGCATGAACTCGTGATCGGGTGAAGAGGCCCCGGTAGCTGCAGCGCAAAGTGATTCAAATACCGTTCGAATACACTAGTCTTGACGTGCTGCTAGAGGCGACTCTCGTAGGGACATGCTGTAAGGACGTCAAAAATACGCGTAGGCCTATGAGCTCACATACGTGTACATAAGCAGCGGTAATGAATGAGCAGAGAATGCCCTGAGCGCAACATGACAGCATTGATTCCATTATGTTAACGCAACACTGTGTGACCACATGCCCCAGTTCAGTCTAGCTTAAAGCCCAATCTCCACTAAGCACTTCATTATCTTTGTTATCATATTGAACGGTTTCTAGTGGCTCCATTTCATGATAAAAGACCATGGACGCATTACAGAGTTCAAATAAAAGTTAAATAAAATACACAGCAAGATCTGATTAAAAACAGTCATAACTCAATGTGGACAATGCCAAAAGGTTACAGAATAAAACGTTCTTAGTTTGTATACTTTGATTGCTGTGGACTGATTGAATAACGACTCGTACAAAAAAGATGTTTTAAACAGTGTGTCGTACAGTATGCTGTAGAGTGTACACGACAAATACGCCATAATTAGATTTATATAAAACAACAGGTTAGTGCGGTCAACAGACCATAGAAGTGGTACAGAAGTTTGGGAAACTCATTTTTCGCATCACTGAGAACGGCACAGAAACTATCTTCTAGTTTCAGAAACTGTCCGCAGAGCTCGGCAAACGGGTAATGCGGTGTCATTCGTAGGCACTTTTGTGCCCGCCGTTGCAATCATTTACACTTTGATTCTTTTAAGATAATGGCTGTATTGTGCTAGTGTGGGAAAAAAAATAATCGAGCAATAGGCCTAGCAGTGTGTCAAATGCGATATTACGTCACAGTAGGGTGTACTGCGTAGAAATTACTAAGCCTAGATATTTGACGGAATTTAGCCCGGATTATAAATAAGCTTAATATTCATCTAGCAAATGTTTAAGACGTCAGTGTTCAGTGCCCTTAATTACAGCTAAAGTCTAAGTAATCTAAGCGAGTGGGGTACGGCTACAGTGAGGCCCCACAGAGCAGAGGAGATATTCTTTACAAAGCACAAGATCGTCGGCGGCGTAGAAAAGACGTTGTCGTCGCTTGCCGGGTGCGCTAAATGCAGGTGCCAGAACAGCAGCAGGAGAGCAAGTACCACCACGACAGAGAAACGGGGGTAAAACGCGAGAGCAGAAAACGCGGGAACGTGAAAATGCATAGGTGGAAAACGCAAAACCACAGTCAATAAAACATCTTGTGCGTCTGAAATACATGGTATAGTGAAAAAAAACAATGGTTGTTGGTTCAGTAGACTACATGAATGAGCGATACGGATAATTTTACAAAAGCATCGTACAATAAAATAGAACTTCAATCGCGCAAACTTTAGTCAAGCAAAGAACTAAGATAATAACTAAGTGTAAAATGTGAAATGGCATCGCAGCTTAAAGTGTAACTGCAGGGAAGCAAAAAACTGATATTCAACTGATATGATTTGCACAGTTCTGCCAGAGAGCTTAACAAAAATGCAGGCAAAATGTCGCATCAGCGCTTGCTTAGTCATCGTCACGGTAAGTCGGTGTCCGAATCTATTGCTTGAGCACACACGTCGGAGCTGCGCGCTCCCGACATTACGTTTTGACGCCTTTGGATTTTAAGGTCGTTTAAGGTCATCGATGTTGGTACTGTACCTTTGAAGAGCGCGTCAGCAGTGCTTGTTGTCGTAAGCAGCAAGTCTGTGTCTATTGGTTGTCTCGCTATCCAACACACACGCGCGTGCCGTTTCCGTGTTTTCGAGTCTTGCGTTTTCCGTTGCCGCGTTTTCAGTGACGCCGCAAGACAGTCAGTCGCAGTGCTGTGCTGTGAGTGCGCCACATACACGCATACACCTGCGAGGTAGTTGTATCTCTGCTGCGACGCCGACGACCGACCGAGCAACTGTCTGTCTGCACGTCGACAGCAGCGACAACAGATCTACTGACGACTGTCAACACACTCTGAAGTCGGAAATGGTTTGTGATGCATTATCCGTTTCTGGCTTACTTACTTACAGTACATACTTACCAGTGACGGCGCGTCACAGCGACACTTTCCTAAATTTAGGCTTTTATTTTTTTGTTCAAAAATACAGAATTTCGGGCTAAAAATCCCTAGTGGCAGAAATTTAGCAGTAAATGAAAAATTATGAGCAGTCATAATATTATTCTTTGTCGACAATTTGCAACTGTATGTCGGAAAATTGCGACTTTCTGTTCACGTGTGCTTTGCATCAAACGACAGGACACAAAAATAACAAAGTCAACTAGATAAGCAGTCGTAGCCCGCAGGTACTTCCGCCAAGGCAAAGCTATTCGCCAGATGGCGTCACCATCTTGGCTTTGCCAGCGGTTCCCTTATGCCCCCTTTAACGCAATGGTAACGAAAATTTCAAAGTGATCCAGAATCCAGGATTCCTGCCGGATCATGCCCAAATTTGAATCACTGGTAGTTTATGCCCGACATACCCTCAAAATTCCATAAAGATCCGTCCATAACTTTTTGAGTTATCTTGCTAACACACAGAAGACAAACAGACAAAAACCGGCAAAAACATTACTTCCTTGGCGGAGGTAATAAACAACAGACAAAGAAAACACGGAAACTAATCAAATCGAATCAAAGCGACGTTGCTGTTACTTATCTTGTACGGGTTATCTTGATAGCTGTCGCACATTTTTAGATCACGCCGACCAAAAAACAAATATTATCCAAAAAATCTGTTTAAGTATTCAATTTCTGCGTTGCAGAAGTTATGCGTGATGTGATGCGATCGCAGTAAAGAGACGCATTTAGCTCGTTTCACGTGTAGGCCTATATCACTTGCTTTGTAAGAAACGGGTATTTTGGTGGCTTTTACGGCTTTCTAGACCACCGACAATTATTGTTTGGCTGAGAGTGTGTTTATGAAAAATGTTCAAATTTGTCTCTACGTGGCATTTTAAAAATTTACACACTTTAACAATAATTGAGTGCAGTGAAAACGCTCTCGATACAAATATTTTCTGTCCATAATATTATGACAAACGCGTGCTGATTGAGGTAGCGGAGTCACGTAACGGCAGGGAAATACAACACCTGGAACTGAAATAGCGTACACACGACTAATGCAGCTGACTCTGATATGACAACAGAATGATACGGAGATGCTTGTATACGCTAATTGACCACTTTAGCGACCGACTTGTCAGCCGACTACTGCGCAGTATTCTCTCAATGTATCTTGTGCTTAATAATTGGCTGCCCAACGTTCTAAATGAAGGCTAGGTAGGCCTATGCAGCAGCACTCAGCCATGCTGTATGCAAAATGCATATGCCTGTTTCTGATGATACTATTAATTTGTTGGCTACTGAATGGCCGGAGCCGGAACGCTAATAAGTAGACTAATTGTTATATTCGCTACAGTCTAACTCGATTATTTTCATGTGCGATTTTATTCATAGGTTTAAACGTAACATTGTTTGACAAAGTTGTGAGACATTGTGCCTAGAAAAGATTTCACGCGGCTGCGAAGTTGAAATCGCGCTTTAAACTGTTAGGTATCCACGCTCAAGGTTGGCTTCGCGCTTCGTTTTTTTTTCGGTTTCAGCTTACGACTTAAGGCCAGATTAAGCTGCATGTAATACAAAAACGTGCTAAAATTAAATGTTTCGCTGCATGGTGACGCCGTTTTGTCAATAATTATTGAGTGCTGATCAACGCTGAAGAATACAGATTTAATTTGGTGCGCAACCAAGTCCATATAATGTTGACGCTGTACAAGGTTAGCAAGAAAAGCACAAACGCGTGGCAAAAGTGTCATTTTACTCTGGTGCTATTTTATCCCATTTTTATTTTTGGATAACTACTCATAAATCTCAATTTATAACAACTTACGGCACATAGGCTATTTTCCAAAATCGCGATATTTGTATACGAAAATATCAAAAATTGCCAAAATCATGTCTGCAGCTTGCATTTCACAAAAATGCGATGACGTAGGAGGACGCCGTGGGAGAACTTACGACGTTTCCCTAGATTTTTGGTCTTCTGTGGAGGTGGACAATCTTTCTCTACTGTCTGAGCATCTTAGCACCTCGCGCGTGTCTCAATAATAATTCTCAGCGCCTCGAAATGCTACCCGGTATATTAGTAGTTACTATAAGATGCCTATACCTGAGCCCGAGTAAGTGAGTGAGTAAGTAACTAAGCCAATAGGTATTTTACAAGCCACGTCTTTACGTTTAAGCGGCTTGTCTGATATCGTATTCCTGCAGGCTGCAGGTTCTCGTGAGCGGCTTAATCTGTGATAAACTCGTTACTAGGAGATTATCTTCTAAAGGGCACTATTGCAATCGGCTTAACGGCGGCCCCAGAAGAGTATTAACCATGGGCCGGACACCGGACGACGCTGCAGCCCCTGACCCATAGCTCAGATATCTTCCCCTCTTTTCGGATCAGTAAAATTCTAATGTGTTTAATTACAGCTTTACGTTTATCATAAAATTATACTCATCATTAAAATTATGGGTATTTTACTAAAGAACATTATTAACGTAAGCGCAGAAGCATTTTTTGGCATTTAGATCGGCCCGATGATGCACCAAAATACGCTTGACCGCAGCCCATCTCTTTAAATAGAAATCCACAAAGAGAGAACATTGTCCCTCCCAGACTCTTTTCCAATTGGAAGGGAGACTTCTTCTCCATACCCAACTTTCGACACTATTATTGAAATTCCCAATTTTCAGTCCTAGGCCTTGAAATTTGAGGCAGTCGATCTGTTTAAGGTCGTTGCCGATACTTTCATAGTAATTGCTCTCGATGCCTTTAAAACTTTGTGCAAATAGGCCTACTGGCTACTGGTAACAGTAATCTAAACCTCGTGGCAGCCGTCGACTTCATCGACCATGACACGGCGCTGCAATGACTAAAGAACTCTTATTCTACCCATACGGTCTGCTTTTGCTAGCACAGCTTGAATGGTTTGTTTCGTAAGCTTATATCAATGCAGTGGCGTATGCTATTATAGCTATACGAAGGTGCAGTGAGTGCACGCGACCGCACCGTATGACTTGCACACCTGGATCCAGTCGCCAGTCGATCAGTAGGCCGAATCAATCAGACAGTACATCAGAAGCGTTAATAAACTCAGCTGACAGACTACAACTAAGACCAACTTAGCCTCCTATCCTCTACGAGATGGGAAATGAGAAATGAGTAGTAGCTTACGGCCTACGGGGTTAAAACCACGTGTGGCTGATTGGGGCGGTGGTGTGTTTTTTAGCTGCAAATCGCTTGTCCAATAATTGTTCGCTGACGCGGGCAATGGATGGCCGTATAGTGATCTGCGGTATCATTAGCTCATGCCAATCAGCTGCCACTTCCGATATTGCAAAATGCTTTTGGTCTCGACTCATATAAGAAGCGCTGTAGCAAGTACCAGGGCTTTAGCTGCTACGGTTTGCAAACGACTAAACCACTTTAATCGCGGAATGTTTCTGAAGCTGAACGTACTGAGAAAGTTGTTGGTTTGAAGTCACCGTTGAAGTAAAACTGATGATTTTTATTAACAATGTTTCATTGTCCAGCTCTACTCATTTTGGCTATGCATTCCTTTATGGATGCACAGTGAGTACCAGTGAAAGCTGGGGCGTGAAAAAAGCACGCCGCGCGATGCACTAGCCCCATATCCCTGGTCTCGCAGTGTAAACTGGTGCCTAGCTGAAGCTGAAGAAATGGAGATTAGCACCACCCTATGGCTCGGAAAAGACTTTGCGTTTGCGTTTTATGGTATGAGAGACGACCCTGTTTAGCAATAGTGTGCTATACTTTTGACGGTGCAGCATATAGTAACATGTCTTGTCTCGCGAGCAAGCGTTACGCACAAGTGCACGCTTTCACGTGTTTTGTAGTCCTATGCGTGACGCTTCGAATGGTTTAGCTCGATCATGTTATACCTAGCTGCTAGTCGTGTTATTGTTGTGACCTTGGCTAATGCAAGTTCGCAAGTAAAACGGCTTTCGTGTGTGAGTCTAGAACAGCTACAAGCGGTTTCTTTAGATGACACCTTGGTATAGGCAAAAAGCATGCAATGAACGTAACACTACGGCTGTCGCCGATAATAAAGTAAGCTTATAGGCGTAGCCTATGTCGTTTGGAAGGGGCGTCTGAAATCGCGAGACCTGAAAACGCGGCACCAAATAGCAGGAACGAACATCGCGAGACAACGCGAAGTAACGCTAAATGACGCATAAAATTAACTTTAATTCTACGCATTATATAAAAACATTGCACCAACTTCGACACGCGTTTTGCAAAATAGCAAAACACAGCAGTATTTTATAAAAACATTCCATAAAAAAAACAAAATCAGTCAGTTTAACATTGAATAAACTGCGATACACGTGAAGTTAGGAGTATATTAGCAAAATAGCACAATACATCAGTACTACCTATATAAAAGTATTGCATAAACTTTGACATGCGTCGACGATGCCTGCAGCAGTTCCAGCTGGGCGTCAGTCGCGAAGATAAGTGCCGATCCGTTGTGTCCATCGTCAGCAACGGGCCCTCGGTAGAAATCACTGTCCATACTTGATAGGCCCTATACTGACCAAACTTAACACATAACTTCGCGGACCACGAGAGGTCTAGGCCGGCTTTTAGACTTGACGTCACTAGTGTTGGCAGTTTTCATTTGGTGCCATCATTTGATGACAAGGCCTACAAATGCACGCCGTGTGACTTTGCGGCCGACTGGCCACGCTTCATTGGTCAGACTGACAATACTGTCTATGCTCGCTGATGAAAGGACCCTTTTTGCTCAACTTCTGATCTGGTGCCGCGTTGTCAGGTCTCGCGATGTCAGGTCTCACGATTTCAGCCCCTCCCCGTTTGGATGATACAGGTGACAAGATCGCACATCGTGTGCGTCATCGGGACCGAATGTTTTCCAACTAGTGGCTTGTTTAACATTTAAGAAAAGTCGACGGGGAAGGAATCTGCTTGCAGACGCTGAAGCTTTTTTCTTAACCGATAAATTTTGAGGTTCTAGAAATGGAAATTGTGCAAATTGTAGTGCCGCGGGACATGACAAGGTGCTTTCTGCCTCCAAATAGTCATACGCCACTATTTCTCGTTGTAATAATATTCAGCACTGCAGCTTTTCGTGTACAATCGCCTAATCGATGCAATGATAATGTAATTAAAATGCACGCGTGCAGTCGTATATTGATCGCCCAGGATGATTGTAGGTTATCAGCTTACAGGCAGGGCTTTTCAATCAATGCGTTGACGAACGAACGCCTCGGGCTGTTATGGGATTAAAATTTGTGATCTTGAAACATCAACGCGATGAAATACTTTAACGCAGCAATAATAAACACAACTTCGCAGTATCAACAAACAAGAACACCGGAAATCACGCAGTAGTGGCGTCGTCGCAAAGAGGTGGGGACAGTTTCTTAAAATTTTAGCATGTGTGATGATTTTTTAAAGTCCGATTTTTTTTCTTATAAAACAAAATTGCGCCTTTCTTAAAGCTTTCAAAATTTATCTGTTAGAATTTCGGCCTTAATGCTCTGGATAGAGCACCATAACATTTACGATTATAGTTATGATTACGAGGGGTCAGATACATTGTCGTATAGGCTCAGAGGAACATGTCGTACGTGTTGTACACAAGCGAACATTTTCGACGGGCGGCGACAACATAATGCTGCTCGTCTATAGACTCTGCGTCTAATTGGCAGCGCTGCGTGCTTATTACCATGCAGCCAATCGATGAATGCGAAGACCTATATAAAGATAGGTGAGCTTAAGCCGAGTTTCCACCTAACGTAAAGGTGATTGCAATTTTTGTATAATTAATGTACGCAACTGAGTCGGGCGACGCAATAAAGTTCGAAATCAGTAACTGCAATAGTCAGTATCACGAAATAAACACGCACATACGTTAAAAATTAAAGGTTAAATATTGTGTATAGCTCTTTGTGGAAAACCACCCGTCGCAGAACTACGCAGCGTCACCTGCCATGTGAAATCACACAACGCAGGTGAACGCGTTTTAAGAAAAACATTTAAGTTTTAGGTTTATTTAGATTTTTTTAGGTTATATAAATTATTTAGGTCTTTGTCCAAAGAACACCGTGCACAAAATTACAACCCAGGAAACACGTGGTATACACCATCTTATGAGTGAACGACATAATGAAGTGATTAAAGTCATAACTCAAAAATCACGATGATAGTATGAATTGCAATATTATATATACTATATTTGAGAGATGCGATCGCCAATAACTTTTAAACGGCACGACTTACGGCGGCGAAATTTTGCACGCAGGCCCGTGTCGTACGTGGCCTACACACGGGCTAGGTGAGATGTCGCTGAAGTGTCGTACCTTTCAGAAAATTGCACTTTTTCTAAAATATTGCCGCCACATCCTTAAGCCGCAGCAGAGCTGTGACGTCATATAAACGTCGTTACCATGGTGACGCATCGTAAGCGCAATAGCGCATACATCACATATAGATCTACGGGAAATCGCAGCGGTAAAGCTGCATGCAGCGCTGTGTATCGAAGCCGCAGACCGAGATGAGGCCTGAAGGGCGGAAAATTAAGGCCGCAGGCCGATAATATGGCAAAGATCAAACGGACAGCGAGCGACCTGTCCGCTTGTATGTAATAAATTTTAAACAATTTTCAAAAAAACTTTTTTAAAACTGTAACTGAACTTTTGAGATTTTTGAGGTTTATTTTAAATAAATCTAAAAATTTAGTTTTCCGACGGACCAATTTCCCAGCGCTGGTCTTAATCCTAGCCAAGCAGGCTCGTATTCGATTTGCATATTTACCCCGAAGAAGCTAAAGACTGAGTTGACCCAGTTTGTGGTTGGTTAGATACGCAAGGAAAGTACGCAGCATACTCAACGAGCGCAGCCGATGCAAGCGGCTTACCTCACGGTCAAAATTCAAGAAAGATGGAAGCGCTGTCAGTTTTTGCGTTGTGTGTAGCCCATGCGTTAACTGTGTTGGGCTCTTTGCGTTGCTTTCGTTGCTTTTATCACTTTGTTGCTTGTGCTGCGTACGTTGCGATTGTTGCGTCGCGTGCGTTGCGCTGGGTGAAAACTGCGCCTTAGGGTGCGTTCTCACTGCGCGCGTCACGCCGAGTAACGCGCGTCACGCTTCTTGCTTCTGTCGGAAAGCCCGTTGAGTTAACGCGCTTGACGTCCGTCACAAGCCGTATAATACGCGCACGCATCTTTATAGGGTGTTTACACGATCCAGCATACGTCCAGCATTAGCACTTGTATTTTGAATACATTTGCTGGAAGTTTGCCGGACGTTTACTGGATCATGTAAACACCCCATTAGGCCTGTTCGGTTATAGCAAGCGCTGCTGCAGTCGCTCGCGCCTGTCTCTGTCTCCACGTGTCTCGCTGTCGCCGAATGATTTCAGGCGACTCCCGGCGACTAATATGAATAACGCTCATTATTATAGCAGCATAGGCTTACATGTTGTGATTACAGCGTCAGCTTGGGTTGACAATTCGAACTTTTACGGCGCACATACATTCATTTTGGTGGCGGTACGGCGTGCCGACATTTCTTGTTCACACTATGCGGTACACTGTCTATCTGTGGGGGTTTAATTAAATGTCACGGAAATATCAAACTGCCAACTGTTCAAGGTGCGTTCGTCAAATTCAAAACGCCCCAAATCTCATCTTCGGCTTGGGTTTTGCTTTAGCCCCGATGGAGGAGTTGACGACGCTCTTTTAGACTCTTTACTCGGCTGCTGAAAGGGATATCGACTCTCCTATTTTCCCCTTCGTGACGCTTTTGGCATCTTGGTTTCGCGGTTTTCGATGCCTCAATGTTCCGCATATGGGGCCGTAGATTAAAAGTACCGCCGCTTTTTCTTTTTGTGCTGAAAGATGCACTACTGGAGCAGAGCAGTACGAGCTTATACCACTCCAGACAGTGCGGCAGTGAAAACTGTATGCAGCTTAGCTACAGTAGGCTTAGGTAGTTAAGATTTTGTTGGCAATGGCCATGCGTCTGATGGTGTCATATATGAACATTATCGTGTAGGCTTTGTTTCTTTTTTATTATTTTTTTCTTTAATTGTCTATTATCTATTTTGTTGCTTACTTTCTACCAGTAATGGTAAATAATGATTTTCAAATTAAGCACAAAGCAACTGACAGTGGCTAGTCTCTGGTGCCGTTGTCTTCGTGATCAATCTATAAAGCAGTTTCACATGATGAACGGTCTAATTACACAGCCCTGCGCTGCTTGCTAATTCGGGTTTTCCGCGCCAAGTTCTGTGACCTACCGCACGGACCAGCTCGTTAATTATTCCACCGAAATGCGACTATAATGGCTCCGAATAACGCGAGCAATCGTGTATTATACTGCCGTGGCGATATGAGCATAAAATAGGAACAAGCAAAGCGCCGGCGTAGACACCGGCCCACTGCCAACGAGACATGCGGTCGTCCGTACACGCACTTACTCATTTTAAATTTCGATTAAAAGTCTACTTTTTACATTGCCACGGCACAATTGCACAAACCGCGTTCGTTTAGGCTACACGAGATATGTGTCATTTTGCTTTTAGGTCTTTTATATTATCATTGGCTCGTGTTTTGAGCTAAAAATTATTGTCACGCCAATCACTTCTGCAGAGTTGAACGTTTACATCATTTTGGTTTTTCGGCGCTTTATTGTTTTCTATTTTAAAAACATACGTGACACACAGACAGACGGACGGAGAGACGGGCGAGTCTAGTAATGCGGCTTGTTAGGACGTCCGGATTATGTACATTTATGTGGGTATTGTGCGTTTATCGGGATATAAAAATGTGCGTGTTATTAAAAATAATATTAAGTAAAAAAACAGGCATTTGAAACTACCCGGCTTCTCGAGATAATTACGAATAGACTATAAAAGATGCTCTTACCGGTATGTTCAGGCCTTGGATTTGCACGGAATTTTGCACCGGGGGTCGTCTCGACGACGTAATCACCTGTTTTAAATTTTGTGTCGATCGGTTGAGGGGTTTCGGATCTGCGCGGGGTCGAATTTTGCCATTCTCCATTGACTTAGCCGGTCGCCATTAACACAGGGCTGTGCTACCGCACGCGTAAAATTTAATGAAGTGACAGAAGGCGTTTGCGAGTGTTAGCAGACTATTATAATTTTTTACCTTATCTGGCAAATAGTTATTATATTCATTATTTTGAGAACATTAATAGGCTAGGCTACTTAGTTAGTTGACTGTGTTTTATTTAAGCGGAAATGCGATTAACCGATAACCGATTGACATTATTTTGTCGACTTCGGTCTTGACGAATAAAGTTGTAGGCTATATATTATCGCTGTCAGTTAAATTCGGACAGGCCGCCTTGAAGCCTACACAATGACTATAGCCTCTGTGACATTATGGTTTCGTTCGTTCAATTTGTTTGACGACAGGGAGAATAATAGACTTGCACTCTGTTGTAATTACAGATAGTTTCATTATTGCAATGCAGCTTTTGTACTCAATGCTATTTGACAGATCGTAACTAATATGTAAAAAGCAGCGGCAGTGCGTATTAAATGAATGAATAATAAGAGAATCCGTGATAATAACTCAAATTGCTACGAATACATCAATCATTGAAGCCGTAGCGCGCGCACACGTTGGCGTTGTTGTGTGCCGCCTACCTGCGAGGCCGCGTCTCTTGTTTATTTGTCAGTCTGTCTTTTAGTCCGCCTGTGTTTGTGCGCCCTTAACTTACAAACGAAACGTCGTCAATGACTTAAATTTGGTAAGACGGTTTTTCGTGCTAATCGTAGACGCTATGAGGTTAATAATTGTGTCAAAGTGCACAGTTACCAGACGCGCATTGATACACATACACAAAAATGCGCTAAAATGTGTCACTAACATTAACTGTTAGTTCGACTTGGTTTTTTCATGGGATATGAATATTCGAAAATCCAAAGATTGGAATTCCAAAAGTCAAAGATATGAGGCATATGCATCGTATACTAGTGAACACCCAAGTTCGATCATAAAGTACAAACTTGCTAACTAAGAGATACAATGACACGTGCACAGTCTTGATCTACACAACAGTACAGTTTAGAGGTCAAACGGTCAAATGCCAAGATCAAAGTATACGCATTCTTAACGAATGATAGCGATCTTATCATTGCAGGCAGCGATGACCATAATATCGTATCTGCTACCGATACCATTCATTTTCTTTCTTCATAAAGGGAACTTCAATGTACTTATTTGCAATATTATCTTTTACAGTAGCACCTAGTCTACTGACATGTCTGCCTTGCTATAGAGTACGTGTGGCATCCTCATCGTCATTATTATATCATAATGCTATTGAATAGCACGACAGCGAACGCAGATCACACGTACATGATCATTTCTGAAATTCGTCCGGATTTTATGTTTACAACTATAGGTCCCTACGCCATAAATGGTAGCCTATGTCGTCAGTAATGCTGCTACTGCAACAATATGCAGCTGCGTGCGTGTATAATACGGTTATTAGGGTAAAATTGTGTAATCATTCTGCTGCTGTTTTGTTTGTCTTTGTGTCATGAAACAATGACACAGGGGTGAGCCAACTGTTAACTTTATTTTTTGAAGCTGCATTTTTTTTCAATCAACTAAATATCTGAACAAAGCAAAAGACTCACACACAGCTCAGTGCAATGTACGAAGCGAAAAGAAAGCTAGGGATAATCAAGGGTGTAATGAGTAGAAGGGAAAGAAAAATGGAAAAAAAAGAAAATAAAGTGGCAAACTTCTAATGCGAAACCATGTATACTTCAGTAGCTTAGTACTGCATGTATGTTATGCAGGGCTCGTTCGGCTTCCACTTATTCGCTCTTGGATTTTTCGCGAACATACCGGGTGGGCGAAAAATGACATCTTTTTCGACAAGTAGATATAATGCAACTTAACTTCAGAAAGTCATGCACTTGTAACTGTTTAAACAATTTTAATAGTCCGTTTAAAATGCATTTCAATGTATTCATTTATTTGCAGAAAATTTACATAATTTTGTCGAAAACCCAGTGTTTCTTCACATGCAGATCGTGATTTGTGAATCAATCCACGTTAGTCGTTGAGCGCTCGTCGAGCACTCGTCAAGCCAGCTCAAATGCATAGATCGCAATAGCATAGTTTGATGAATGCTTGCAATATCAGCTCATCAAGCCAGCTCATCGAGCGTTTGACGAGTGACAAGCTAGCTCGACCAGTTGGCTCGTAAAGCCAGTTTCATCATTTAAACCCGGTATATACATGTATCTGACCATCGTGCTTTTTGGAGTGGACACACTCAAGGACGTTTTTGATAATGTTGCATTTCGCAACATCATTACTTATGTTGAAGATATCAACTTTTACAATCGTATATAGAGTGGTTTTTACATTAGCTTAATAGCCTTGATCTTAACAAGTATTTTGACTTTGCTTTTAATACATATATTAAATGTTTTTAATTAATTTTAACGAGTAATGCCACTGAATGGCCTATTTTGTGCTGATGTGACGTTAAGAAATTACTCACTCACTCACGTGACAACATAAGCCTGCATTTTGTTCAAAAAACGAGTTTGTTATGTTCGTCAGACGTCATTTGACGAAAGAGAGAAAGCAAAAATTGCAAATCTGACGAGAAAGATATCTCAGACACCAAAAGGATGTCGCTTTGGCCCAGCCTATGCAGAGACATCATATCCGGCTGGATATTGCACTCTGCGGTCAGTGACATTGATACGAGTTCGCCTGCGGGCGACCGCCGTCGACAACTGACCGTGGCTACTGCTGTACTTAGGCTTCCGGTCTGGATAGAAGACGCTGTCAAGCACCTCTCAATACGAGGCTCGATGACTACTCACTACAGGGCAACTGAAAACGCGGGAATAGAAAAACACAGAACTGGGACAACATGGGGACGGCATTTGTAGGCCTATGGCAGCTATGGCTAGCGAGACGTTACGAAATCGACATATCTTCAGGGATACATACATGTGTAGACGTGTCGTATGGCGTTGAAGGAAATGCGTAGTAGCGAGTGACGCCCAGTCAAGCGAGCAGATGTACGAGTATTTCTAATATCTTACAGAACTCTGCACATATCTGTTCAATAGTGACATTATACAGCGGTGTTTGTGTTTGTTTGTCTGCAGTTACATTTTAAGCTGTGATGTCATTTCGGAGTTCAGACATTACACTCAGCCACGTTACGTTCTTCGCCTACGATACGAATTTCCTTTTTACATAATGTGAGCTAGAAATGCAGACTACTTACTTACTTATTTAAGTGTTACGCGATTCACGTTCCATTTCATCGTATGACGTTTTTGTATCAGTCGTTCGTGTACTAAATAAGTTACCGTCGTTTGTTTTACTGTTACATGCATTTCATGGACACAACACGGAGATCTTATGCATGTGGCGTTTTTATAGAGGGCGATTCTGGGTTTACCACCCCTGCGATTTGCTCCCGCGTTTTCCGCTTCGCGTTTTCAGCGTTCCCACACTACTCCGTGGGTGGCTGACGAGTGTCTTCCACGTGCGTATGTGTGTCCATCAGTGAATGAGATTTTACGTACGCTGTGATTACTTCATCAGCCAATTCCTTTCCATGACAAGCAAACAAGCGAGATACTGCTCCTGCTTTTTTTGCGCGCGACAGCACTCGCGCAGTGCTAAACACGTATTAGTTATCTGTCCGTTCGTTCGTCTGTCTGTCTCGTTCCGGTACCAAAACACGTAAAGTAGAAACTCTGTGTTTTCACCGTGTGATAGCGCAGATTCTCTAGTTTCTTGCAACGAAATTGCGTACCGCTGGGTGAAGGGATCTCGTCGAACGGTAGAGTTTAAGACGAGTAGGCTATCCCTAGTACAAAATCGCTATTTTACCGCTATTGGCTCGTCTAGCGTTGAACGGTTGCTTATCATAACAAGCACTGGCAACGACAATTTCTCCGTTCGCGTTATGTTTACATGGTTTCCATGAAACGCAAAGCACTCAGCGCAAGCCGCCTTTGCGTACTTTTGACGCAACTGACTCAGGCGATGACACGGGAATAGTACGCAACGAACGCAACGACGCAAGGGTAAAAAACGAGAACAAGAAATCAATCATAGCTCGCAGGTACCTCCGCCAAGGCAAAGCTATTCGCCATGTGGCGTCACCATCTTCGGTTTTGCAGCGGTTCCCGTATTCCCCCTTTGACGCAATGGTAAAATTTCAAAGTGATCCAGAATCCAGTATTCCTGCCGTATCACGCCCAAAATGGAATCACTTGTAGTTTATGCCATGCCCGACATACCCTCAATATTTCAGAAAGATCGTCCACAACTTTTCGAGTTATCTTGCTAACAGACAAACAAACAAAAACTGGCAAAAACATTACCTTCTTGGCGGAGGTAATAAAAGCGGCGTCTCAGACACGTGCGTTGCGTCTTTTGCGTTTTTCGCGTGCGCTCTTTGGATGGAAATTAGATTTTGGATGTACTCGCAAGCAAGCAAATACGATCAGTATAGCGTGCGAAAAATTGCGCCATATAACACAAAACTCTATTCCATTCCAAATTTCATAGTGTTTCTCTCGCAATACACGTTATAGATGCCAAGAGTTAAGATGCTAAAATTCGTGTAATGGAGCGTTCGAATATTAAAAAGATCAGACTAGAAAGCCAAAGATCAAAAATATGAGAGCAATATATCGTAAGACTAGAGAACACACATAAATTATTCGCTGATCAAGTAGCTTTACAAATTAGAGAGCCTATTTTGTGTTCAGTAAGTGGATTACGGGATGCCCAGTGTAGGCCTACATAACCATTGTACGTCAACGTTACACCAGACATACGGAGAGAGAAACAACCCGGTTTAGGCGACCCGGCTCGCGATTGTGAACTTTTTGTTTTGCAGACACGCAGACACGTTGTCTGACGATAAGGGTCGCTTATAGCTTGCAGCGTCTTGAGCGAACAGACAACATGCGCTGACATTACCGGCACACCACGCGTGGCGCGAGTGAGTGTCGCCCTTTTATCGAAGACGTGGCGAAAATATCGCGCTTCAACAGAACGCAACGCTGAGGCTCTCCCTCTCACACGGCTGTTCATAAGCCAACGATCAATTTATAATGACTTCGGCCAGGCAGCAATTAACAGTTCGCGGCAAAGCTTAAACAAACACGCAAACGCGCTGTAGATCTAAACACTAGTCAGTGGTTTGGCAACTGTGAACAGAGCGAAACTTTTGTCCCAGATATTCAGGGAGTTTTGCCGTCAGGCGAGCTTTAGCCGTCAAAACAAGCAGTCAGGGATGCGTTCGAGTCCAGCATTTTCAAGATCAAGTCCAAGGCCACTACGTAAGTAAGTAAAGCAAGTACGACAATTTTTTACTGTTTATCAAAACCGGTTTTGTTTTAATTAAACTGTAATAAACCACAAAAATGCTCAGACAAACATAGTGTCAATTCTTCAAACCAATTACCCGGTACTTTGAAACTTGCAAAACAGTCAAAACAGCAAAAACGAGTAGACTACTCAATACTGAGCCGTTTGCTCGACGCCAGTGTTCTTTGAGTAAAGAGCCCTAGGCCTAATTGCGCGTGCTCCGACGGTGCTCGTCACAGAAATTATCGCTTAGTGCCCAGTTTATATTTTTTGGATGTTTCTTACATTTTATTTATGTTTTAAGGTTTTTTTTCTTATATTAGGCCTATATATCAGAACTCGGAGACTGCAAACTGTAAAACACTATTTATTTATAGGCCATTTTACGAAATCACTGCAATAACAGCATGGTTAATTTAAAGCAATTTAAACCAAAAATTGTTCGACACTCAAATATATGTAAATTATAATAAAAATGGTAGCTTTAGTCTATCTGGAACACATATTGCCGGTAAGTGAGGGAATAGGGAGGGGGGTTCTGTTTTAGGTGTGTTGTGACCTAGGGGGTTTCGTCCTACCCCTGTCGAAGAGGGGGGTTTCGTTTTAGGGGGTTGTGTCCAGGGGGGGTTATGTCCGGACACCGCACATAACACACTCGTTGATTGAATGCCAAGGCTTCGAGGCCAAGGCCAAACCCAAGCCCAAGCCCACATCTTTGTCGTCGAGCTGTTCTCGAGGTCGAGGACAGTCTATATCTGTAAACGGTGAGTGACGTTAGCGAGGAAGTCAACTGATAGATAATAATTAGTCTGCACGATGCCTCAGCACGTCACTTTAGGAAGATGTACATTTGCTTCGTGACATTTCTTGTCACATCGCCTGATAAGCCGCATTCGATCCAGTCGAGCTCTCTCCGTCTTGCTGTTCGCGTTCGTGCGCTGAATATGCTCCGGAAATGCGCGCAGAATTATCTGTCGCAGTTGCTTCTTCCCGCATTTTTCGTCCCAACATTTTGGTTCTGCTTTTCTCCAGTCCTGCATTTTCCATCTCCGTGTAATTTCATACCGCGTCAGTTGCAGTGCGGGCGGTATAATTTGTTTGTAGTTAAGTAAAAGCCATCTGACCAATTTTTAGTCAAGACTGAGTTGTTGCGAGCATTTGGAGATGATAAAGTTTCTTGATCACTAAAGAATTTTGATCGCTACATGCACGTGGCTCACGCTCGTGTTGATGTGAGCTGAGATAACTTTGCATCCATTGAGTTATTGTGAACATGCGCACATTTTCTTGGCCCAAACGCCAAACTTCGTTAACGTAGGTGTGCATTAGAATAACACACTTAAACGACTGATTTAAGTCCGTAGATATCGACACGCAATACAGTCGGTATAATTAAGAAATGTTCTAGGAAACAGTATGTAGGGTACATCTTCCATTTCGTTTTATTAGCCATATCGTTTTTGAAGAAAAATCGTTTAAAATAACGTTAAATATCCCTGTTCGTCTACGTAAAATGTCCCTTTTAACTGGTAATTGCATTTTTTACTGTGCCCGCATTTGCATTTAAGCATAGATTTGTATTTATTGCGTTTGGTTACGTGCGAAAGTGCAGACAGCAAAATGCGCTTTAATTAGCTTTTATCTGGTAACTGTTTGTACCAAGGTCCTGTCCATTGACCAATCGTGCAGAGCTGTTTTCACTGGCGTTGCATATGACCATTCTGTGCACATTTACATACCGATAATATGATCCCTATAATTAATGACCGCGAAGACGCGAAATTAGGGGCAGGTAGAAGTTTAGGGGAATTTGCGGGGTTTTTGAATCGAATGTTTGTCGATCAGGTTTCGCGGCTGCTTTGTTTTAAATTGTCGTTTATTCATTATTGTCGGGAGGCTGCGCTGTTACTACACTGTGTCTCAAAAAAAAGCATGTGACTACATTTTTTGCAATAACTGGAACAATGAATGTCCGATTATAATAATTTTTGGCACACTTATTAATGAGACTATATGTCATCGAA
>Ga0056128_1000425_pt1 | contig 37307 bp, 11 predicted proteins | sample WorMetLIZISLAND2_FD_71113 | JGI IMG/M metagenome (GOLD analysis project Ga0056128, IMG submission 71113) | Marine gutless worms symbiont microbial communities from Max Planck institute for Marine Microbiology, Germany - Olavius geniculatus... ...
GGGTTGGCCATGTGTGACAGTTTGTGACAGAGGGGAAGGGGGTCAAATTTTGTCCAAAAAGCGTGACATATGTTTTGAATGGCACCCAAGCCTCTATTGATTGTGTCCATATTGGACAAGTGTGTACTGTGGAGATGTGTGCTCAGATTGTTTGCAAAGATCACAACAGATTGGGAGTTGAACCAATGTCCTCTTGATCATGAGTTTGATGGGTGCATTTTGCATTGTGTACAGGGGTCATCACAGGTGAAAGAAATGTATGCTCAGATCGTCTACAAAGATCACAAAATCATCGAACTCAACAACCGAGCAACAGAGCAGGACCAGCGCCTCATTGACTTGCAGGCACAGTTGATAAAACTTGTTACTTTTCAAAGTAAAAACAAAAGAAATGATTTTTTGATTTAAATCAATTTTAAAAAATTTTTTGGATTTTTAATTAGACTTTTATTCCATTTTATACCGTTGGTGATGAACAGTTGACTATTATGGTTACATTTATCTGCTAGTTTTTGGGTGACAGTAATTTTCCTTGATTCGAGAGTTTTTTAATAATTACATGTGTTATTTGTTTCTGTAGCAGCCTGGCAAAGAAATAATTATAATTTCTGCCAGAAATAGCCCAATATTTTGTAGTGAACAGAATAGATTGATGAATTAGCAAGAACTACAGTGCACTGAATACCGGCAGTAGATTGTAAATGGAAAACAGTTGTTACATTTATAGAAAAGTTTTTTGTAGTTTCAAGTTTTTTTTGTGATCATAATTGCAATTCTTATTGCTGATTTAGATCAAATGATTTAACTGGATTTTAAGCACTGATTCACATCATTTGATTTAAATTGTCTAGTTTAAAGCATTTGATTTAAATGGCATTAACAACCCTGCGTGCAGGAGCTCATCTCGGAGAAGGACCAAGTGATCCGCGGTAGAGACATGGCGATACAACTTTTCCAGTCCACCATTTCAGAACAGAGCGACAGAATCCGCAACCAGGAGGCGCTCATCACCCGGCTGACTGCCAAGGTCGAGCTGGCCGAGGTGGATCTTAACGTTTTCCACAAGCAGCTGACTGTGGAATCTGGTTCTTCCGGCATAGAGGACGAAGAGCAGAAACTGTTTGCCAGTCAGCTTCGGACGATCCAGGAAAACTTTTCCAAGCTGCTCACGAGGAAAGAGGAAGAAATAATGGAGCTGAGGCATCAGGTGACTAAGCAAGAAGAGATGGTCTCATCCAAAGCCGTAGATATAAAGCCAGATATGGCAGTGACTACAGAGCCGGATAGTGGAGTAAATGGAGAATCAGATTTTGCAGGAATACCCAGATTCAGTCAGTCACCACATGATGAAACATCAGTTGTTGAAAGCAGCATTCGACTGCAGGAATTGGAAGCTAAGTACAAAGAAATGGCATTATCTGAAGGAGATAAAGCTGTAGATACGGAGGCAGATAATAGCACAAATGCGGATCCTGATCCTGCTGTCTTATCCACATTAAGTCATTGGCTTCATGATAGTGTCGAAGCTTCTTCCATAGATAGTAGCATTCGGCTTCGGGAATTGGAGTCAGAGGTTGAACGACTTCGCGACAGTTTGCTGAGTAAAGACCGGAAGCTGGCGCTGTCCAGTGAACAGTTGCTCAGTGTGCAGTCAGAGCTACAGAGGCTGCGGAACACCATCACTGCTGCCAGCTCTTCTGATGTTTCCCTTTATTCCACGTGTTCCGACACTTCGGTTGAATTGCTCGCTTCCGAGAGTCGGAGAATGCCTTGTGAGGAAGTGAAGACTGGGCGATTAGATGAAAACTCAGTTTGGAAGAAAGACGACATTCCTGAGCCACAGGTGGACAGAAGGATTCGTGTCGTGCATCCACGGCAGACACATGTGGTTGAAATTGCCGCAGACGAGTTGCAGAGAAACTCAGATTTTGCGGAAGCTCCGGCTATGGACTTTCCGGAAAAGGAGGACAGCGTGTTGCCAAAAGCCAGCAAATTGGAGACATTGAATGGTGAAGAGTTGCAGAGTTTGCTGGAGGTCAGAGAAGCAGAAATAGAGAGGTTACGGAAGGAACTTCAAGCTGCTAGTGATGAGTTGGCATGGAAACGGGAAGAATGCATCAAGTTAACTGTGTCTATTGACAGATTGAACGAATCTGACGCATTTCTCAACCAGAAACTCACCGAGTCTGCGTCGATGTGTGAAGCCTTGAGAAAAGAGTTGACAGAACGCCGAGACGAGACTGGAGAAAAGGCTGCTGAATTAGAGAAAGTTCGGGAAGAAGCTGCAACTGTTGCAAGTTCGAACCAGTCTGCCAATGATCTTAACCAGCAACTTTTAGAGCTCACTGCACTCAGAGCTGAATCCACGAAAGAGATCAAAGCAAAAGATCTGGAAATAGAAAAACTGCGCGAGGCACTCGCAGCACGTCAGGATCAGTTGCTGAGAATGGAAGATGAGCAAAAAGAGCTGACTTCAATGATGGAGGAGTGTAGATATATAAGATTGGAAAAGGAGAATTTGTTAGAAGAATCAGAACGAGAGGCTTTGAGACTGAATGACCTTGTATTGTTGCTTCAGACATCACAGTCCGAACTGGAATCAACTATGATTGGACTGCGGAAACAGACTGAGGAAAAGTCTAGCAGAAACAGTGAACAGATGAAAAACCTGATGTTGGAAGTTGCCGAAGCTAAGAAACTGAATGAGGAGACGAATTTGGCACTAACTGAGAAGATGAGAAGGATAGAGAAGCTATCACGTGAGTGTGAATTGCTTCATGAGACCATTGATAAGTATCGGAACAACGAGATGGAATTGACGGCTCGGGTTGAAACGTTGATGGATGACCGGGTCAAAGCCCAGGAGACTTTCCGTGCTGATATGAATTTGATCAGAGCCGAAGTGTCCGAACAACAGCAGAGGCTCGAGAGCACGATACAAGCTTTGTCTGACAAGGACAATGACCTCGCAGACAGCCTGAGGGAGATTGAATCGTTGACGGAAACCGTCTCCCAGCTACGGACATCATTAGGCAGCAGCGGCGAACAGATCGAACTGCTGAGGTCTGAGGCAGTGTGGAAAGACCAGGAACTCGAGTCTATGATGCACGCTTTGTCGGAGAAAGATGCGGCGATTGCCGACAGTGTTCGAGAAACTCAGTTCTTATCGGAAACCGTAAATCATCTGCAGAACAAAGGTGAGGAACTGGAACTCCTTAGGTCCGGAGATCGGGAAAAAGATGGCAAACTCGAAGGCTTGGTTCAGGCACTTGCAGCAAAGGATGACAGCATTGCCGCTAATCTTAGGGAAATTGAGTCCTTGATGGAGTCTATTTCTCAGCTACGGACATTGATAGAGGGTAAAGATGTGGAAATTGAGAGGTTTAGAAGTCAAATTTCAGCACAGGAGGGCGCATTGAGTGAGAAGAATGAAGAAACTTCTAAACTGATTGACTCTGCCAATGATCTCAGTAAGCATTTGGCTGAATCGCAGATGTCCTGTGAACAGCTGGGTACAGAAGTTGCAAAGTACAAAGACCAGATTGCAGCTAACGAGATGGAACTGAAAAACTTGCGAGACGAGATATTACGTGTTCGTCACGAGTTGGCCAGTAAAGCAGAAGCATGCACAGAGCTGACATCTCTGTTGGAGGAAAGCCGGCATATGATCGTCGAAAAGGAGAACTTGTTGGAAATGTCGGTGAAAGAACTCGTCGAGATGAAAATACAGCATGAGGAGACAAAATCCTTGCTGGCCGATGTGTCTCAGGCATTGGCCGAAGAGCAGGGAAAGTTTGCAGGAAGTTCGGGAGAAGTTGAATTTTTGAAGGAAATCATATCACAGTTAGAGTTGTCACTGCAGAACAAAATGGATGAAATCAATCAGCAGAAATGTTTGCTAGGTGAGCAAGAGGTGAAGATTGCAGATCAGAAAACTGAGCTGATGATTTGCAGTCAGAAGCTTGAGGAGCATGAAGTAATGAAGAGAGAATTTTTGAATCAGTTATCTCTCCAAGAGGATGGGACAAAATCACTCAGAGAAGAGGTGGACCAATCACAGAGTTTGTGTGAACAACTGAGAACCGAGTTGGCTGAAGCAAAGAATCAAGTTTCAGACACTGAGGTGCAGTTAGAAGAGCTGCAGGCGAATAATTCAGTGATCCAGGATGAACTTATCGGAAGAGAAGCTACTTGCAAAGAACTGACAGTTTTGTTGGAAGAAAGCAGAGCTGCGGGGATGGAGAAGGACAGAGAGAGGTCAGAAACGTATGAGCTGTTGTTGCAGGAATATAATCTGCTGCAAGAAACACTCGGTAAGTATCAGAAGAATAAGGAACGGCTGATGGCTGAGATGGAAAGCAGGGAAAACGAGCTTCAAAAGATAAATACTGACTTGGACTTGGCCAGAGTCACTGCATCTACAAAAGAACAGCAGGTTGAAGCGATGATTGAATCGTTATCTGATAAAGATGCAAATGCTGCAGAAACTTTGAGAGAGATTCAGTCATTATCGGACGTTGTGTCAGATTTACAGCTGACATTACAGAACAGGGATCAGGAAATTGAATCGCTGAAGTCTGCAGCATTGGAGAAGGCTCAGGAGCTCGAAGGCATGATTCAGACGTTGTCGGAAAAGGATGTGGCTAACCTGAGAGAAATTGAATCTCTGACCGAAAACATCTCAGAGTTGCAGACATTACTACTGAGCAAGGACGAAGAAATCAGCCAGCAAAAGCTTCTTGCAGAAGTGCGTGAGACGACGATTGCAGAAAAGGACTCAGAGATTAAAAATTATTGTCGAAAGCTTCAGGAGCATGAAATAATGAAGGGTGAATTCATGAACCAGCTGGCGACGCAGGAAGACGTCATAAGGTCACTGAAAGACGAGTTAGCTAGCAGCAGCAGTAAGGTAGATGAAACACAAAGCCAGTTGCAGCTGCTGACAATGGAGATTGTTGAAAAAGATGGCAAGATTTTAGAGTTATCCGAGTCGGATCATAATCTTAGAGAACAGCTAGCCAGGTCAGAGCTTTTGCGTGAAGAACTGAGGAACGATTTGACTGAAGTTAAATGCCAGCTTGAAGAAAACGAAGCCAAAGTAAACAGCTTACAGGCGGCAGTTTTAGCAGTTCGTGAAGAGTTGGCTAGGAAAGATGAAGAATGCGATGAAATAGCCAAATCAGCCACCGGCCTCAGCGAATCTTCCACGTTTCTCCAGCAGCAGCTTGCCGAATCCAGATCCACATGTGAGGAACTGAGAAACGAACTCCAGAATTGCCGAGCTCAGATTGAAGCTAGTGAAACAGAGTTGAAGACGGTACAGAATGAGATTTCGGGATGCCAGAGTGAACTGGTTCAGAAAGATGAACGTTGCCGAGAATTGTCTGACCTGCTGTGGGATATGGAGGGTGTGATCAAAGAGAAGGAGGATCTGCTGGGAAACTACGTGAAGGAAATGGAAGAGCTGAACAGACGGAATGAAGAGGCCAGTTCTTTGTTGTCAGAGAAAACAACGCAGGTTGATGAGTTATCTCGCGAGGTGGATTTGCTGCAGGAATCCGTTGGCAAGTACAAGGACACGGAACGCGAGTTAACCGCTCAGATTGCAATGCTTGCAGAAAGCAGAGAAAGTGATCTTCAGAGATTTAATTCTGAGCTGCAGCTGCTGAGGGATGAATCTTCTGAGAAACTCGAAGACTTGGCGAGGCGTGAAGAAGCATTGAAGGTTGAGATCGGCGTGAAGGATGAAAAGATCTTGCATTTAACCACTCAGGTTGAGACGATCAAGGCAAACCAGGAAACCGATCTTGAGAAATTTGATGCTGAACTGCAGCTGGTTAGAGATGAGATAGATCGACTGCTTGAAGATGCGATGAGACGCGAAGAAGCATTGAAGAGCGAGATCGCTGGAAAGGATGACCAGATTCTGCAGTTGAACGAATCCATTGCCAGTTTGACAGAATCTTCCACCGCTCTCAGTGAACAACTAAACCAGACCGAGTCATTATGCGAAGAACTGAGAAACGAGTTGGACAGAGACAAAGGTCTGATTGAAACAAGAGATGCCGAACTGGACAACTTGCAGGGCATTGTTTTGGCAGTCCAGACGGAATTGGCCACGAAGACAGCAGAGTGCAGAGAGCTGACGGAGCTTAGCAGAAACCAACTGATAGAGTTGGATAAGCTCAGAATCGAGCTGATGCAGGCTCAAGAACAACTTGAAGCAAAGGAAGCTAAGTTAGCGAAATTGCAAGTTGAGATATCTGCAAGTCAAATTATGTTAACAGCAAAGGAAACTGAATGTACAGAACTGTCCGAATCTATTGCCACTGCCAGTGAATCTGCCACAGAACAGTTTGCCAGGTCAGATATGTCGGGCGAAGCGATGAAAAATGAATTGGCAACAAAAGACCAAGATCCAGTGGAAGCACAAGACACAGACATGGAAAAAATGAACCAGGAAATTTCAGTAAGTAGCAGTCAGCCAGCAGAAGATGATGATAGTCCCGCAGTGGAGAGGGAGACTCTTCAAGAGTCTGCTGTCTTTGAAGTACCTGAGAGTTTGAGTCGTGCTGAATCCTTGGAGAAAGGACGTGTGAATTCAGATGTGAACGTTACAGCCTGCATGTATGACGTCATGGAATGCGTAGGACCGAGGTACCGCATCACGTCGTCGGAGGCAACCTCAGGTGACGTGTCGGAGGCATTGAAGTGCTGGACGCAGTTCATGAACCTTCTGACCAGGATCAACACGGAGCTTGAAGAGACCACTTCACTCATACAAGAGAACTTGGCATCAGTCGGATCTGAGGAACTTTCAGCCGATAGTCATTTCACAGAGGACCTGGGACTGGAGTCCAACGTTTCAGGTGGCGCCACTGTTTCAACACTACCGACGTCAACGTTGGCCGCTATGGCGGAAAACATCCGGACCATTCGTCGGTGTATTGAGCGTCATGAACATAAACCTTCCCCGGCCACTGAAGATGTTGAAGTTTTTCATACACGTCTGTCGGAGCTGAGTCAGACTCTTGAAGAACGAACCAAGGAGCTCGAAGCAGCTCGGTTGGAGGTGGAGACCGGGACTGTTCGGTTTGAGAAACTGAAAGCAAAATCGATTGCCAAGATCAAGGAGCTGACAAAGAAACATCAGGTGGCAATGGAATCGAAGGAAGGTGATACACAACAGCTGGAAAATCTATTGGCAGAATTTGCCACACTTAAAAAGCAGAAGGAAGAGTTGAATTCTCTGATGGCAGAGAAGACGACAAAGCTAGAAGAGTTGTCTCGTGAGAAAGATTTACTGCAAGACTCTGTAGATACGCGTCAGAATGCGGAACGTGAATTGATGGTGCAGAAGGATGGGGAAATGTCGGAATTGACCAGAAAACTGCGAGAACAGGAACTGGAGATTGCCGGCTTGAGGGCACTGTTGGAGACCGTCACCAGAGACCTGGATGAAGCCAAGGAACGGTGCCTGAGCGCCGACAACAGGGTCGAAGAACTGGAGATACTGCTAAGGGAGAAAAATGCACAGATCATGGCAATGCTGGACCAGGTGGGCGGGAAAGATGTTGCTGATACTTCAACAGATTCTTCGATACGTCAACCTGTTGTGGAGAATTTGTCCCATGAGAGAACTGTTGATACTGATTTACTATCCCCTCTCCAGTCTGGGAATGCTGATACGGTAAAGAACACGCTATCAAGTGTAGATCTTCAGCCGTTGGAGACAGCCACTGCTGCTGATGTTTTGAAAAGCATATTGCTGAATACCACAGAAATTCTCGACAGTTTGCTGCCGGTCGGTGACGGCGACCCATCCTGGCCAACTTCCTGCAAGGAAAGCTTTGCACTTGTCCAGCAGTATGCAGAAAAATGTCGGGAAATGATCTGCGATCTCCAGGCGACCTCGGAACTGAAGGAATCTCAGCTTCAGGCTGTAAGAGGGGAACTAGAAGAGAAGAAGACATTGGCAAATAAATATGCAGCTGCAGCGAAGAAGTTGAAACAGCAGACGGAGAAATGGAAGTCAGACTTTAGCGACGTAAGTGAGCTACTGAAACAGAGTCAGGAACAGAATCTCGAACTGTCATCTCAGCTTTCCGCACTCCAGCTCCAGTGTATGGAGAAAGACACTGAACTTGAGCAACTGCAAGCATCTCTCAATAGTGAGAAAGAACATTGGACTGAATCCTTGATGGAAATGATTAACTCCAGTCAGGCAGAGGTCGATCGCCTCAAAGAGGTCAACGCAAACCTTGAGATGGAACTTTCACTGCAGGTGAAAGCAATCGACGAGATACAGACTGAAGTTGATGCCAGAAGACAGGCCGAACTGCTCCTAAACACAGCCAACGATGATCTTCGACAGTTGCTTGATGAAAGAAGTGAACAGCTGGAAAAATTATCTGCCGAGAATGAGGCAAATTTGGCAGCAAAGTTAGTGGTATTGGAATCGATGGAGAGAGATTTGAACAAAAATAAAGAGGATCTATTACAGTCTCAGAAAGAGAAAGATAAACAACTGACAGAGTTAGATGCATTTAAATCGGATCTGATGCAGGCTCAAAATCAGCTTGAAGCAAAGGAAGCTGAGTTGGAGAAGTTACAAGCTGAGGCTGAGGTAAACTTGGCAAATATGGTGGAAATGGAATTGATAGCAAGAGATCTGAACAAAGCTAAAGAGGATCTAGTACAGTTGCAGAAAGAGAGAGATGATCAACTGGCAGAGTTAGATAGGTTCCGAACTGAGCTGACAGAAGCTCAAAATCAGCTTGAAGCAAAGGAAGCCGAGTTGGAGAAGTTACAAGCCAAGGTTGAGGCAAATGTGGGAAAACTGATGGAAAAGGAATTGATAGTGAGAGAGAAAGATGCGCAGATCAGTGAACTGACCACTGGTGCTGAGGTAAATGGGAACGAATTGATGGAGTTGCAGCAGTTACTGAGTAAGAGAGATGAAGAACTGATGGGGCTCAGGGTCGAGGCTGATACAAGCAAAGCTCAAGTGATGGAGCTAGGCCAGACATTGGAAGCTCAGACCGAACAGCTTAACAGCTTGTTCACAGCCAACCAGGAGCTGAAGAATTTGCTGAATTTCAACGACCGGGAGACTGGTGAACTTGTGGAGTCCCATTCCACCACAATGCAGCAGCTAGTGACTGAGGTAGGTCAGCTGCAGGACCGGCTTAGCGTGAAAACCATGGAGTTAGACCAGGTGGTTGCCGGGAACAGAGAACTAATTCAACGCATGAGTGAAAAGGACGAGGAAATCTGCCGGTGCAGCAGTAATGTTGTTGCATTGAAGCAGGAAGTTGAACGTTTGAAAGTCGAGCTCGATAAGCGGAGCGCGGATCTGAAACAGCATTTGGACGAGTTGGCCACCACGCAGTCAATGCACGAATCTGATGTCAGTGCACTTCAAGAACAGCTTGCTGCCACTCAGAAGGATAAGTTAGCTTTTGAGGTAGAATTAAACCAGAAGATCTTCGAGATGGAGGAAAGATTCGGCGAAGAGCTGAACTCAGAACGTCTTTTGTCGGAGAAACTTCGCAGTGAGTCCGAAAACCTTGCAGTTGCCCTTCGCAACAAGGATGAGATGTTGAACAGTTTGACCAATCAGCTCAGCAGCATGGACAATACAGTCAGCAATTATGAGACCCAGCTAAGCGAATTCCAGCTCCAGATAAGACAGTTGGAGTCGCAGTCAGCAATATATCAGCAGCAATTGGCTGAGGCGCAGACTGCACCGGAACAGAAGGAACGAGAATTGGCGGCGCTTGAAGCAAATAGTGCTAAACTAGCATCGCAGCTTGATACAGCAACTAGCTCAGTGCCTCTGGATAGGGCCGATAAGGATACGGAGACAGATATGGATCAGGACATGGAGTCCGGAGGTAGAAAGATGCCGATGGGAACACCTTTTGTCGAAACACATGAATCCAGTGAGATGTCAGACGTTCTAGCACAGAACACAGAACTGATGGAGTTAAACAGTCAGATGAAGGCTGAGATTGCGACAATGAGGAATCATCTTGCTGACTTTGAGGTCAAAAACTGTACACTACGAAATACATTGACGACCTCTCAGAATGCAGATGGTGAACTTGCTGTTATTGAAAATGGCTCTTCCGGTCTCGTTGATACGAGTGGCGTCGAAGTTTATCAGCCTGGTGTGGATGGTGCCGGAAACTCCGAGGATTTCCCCATTTGTCGACTGTTGGAGCTGAGTCCCACGGTCGTGGTCGATCCGGTTACAGAGCGGATTCAAGGTGCGGAGCAACCGCCGATATTTTCCGACGAGCTATCATCGATGAAGGAAAAGTGCTGTCGGCTGGAATCAAGTTGTGAGAGGCTGAAGGAAGAATTGTTGGCTGAGAGACAAAACTCAGCGCAGTTCAGAAGCGTGGAGACACTGCGGCAGGGACTGGAGGAGGAAAATGAGAAGAATCTGGCACAGATTGAGGCTTTAACCGCGACCAGGAAGAAGATGCTGGCCAAACTCAAGGAGCTCAAGACTTCCAATGACAGTCTCATGGAACAGGTAGATGATCTCAGACTTTGGGGCTTTTTTCTTTTTTTTCTTATCTTATCTTTTTTTCATTTTTCTCTGTTTTCTTAACCAGGTATCTGTTTCAACACTGTCTGCAGTGTATTAAGCAAGTGTAACATTGTAGACTGTGTTGAAATGTACTATTTTATGTCCATGATCGACAGTGTGTTTTGCCTGGATGCTGTGATATACAAAAAGCGAGACGCTATCAGTCGTCATGCTTGAGTGTAGTGAGATTATTGGCATTTATAACACTCCAGACACTGTAGTGGGAGACTGGAGGACACAAGATACTTGTGCTTACTGCCTTGTTTAACGTCATTTTAGTTCCCTGTATTTTAGTATTTTTATAGTATTTTTTGTATATTTGCTTCTGTGCTGTGTACTGATGCATGTTTGATACGTCTGTGTAAGAATCTACTGGTAGTCACTTATTTAGCCATTTATGTAGTTTCTGTGTGTGCTGTTATATTGTTTTAGTAGACTGCATTTAAGATTCACCCAGCTACTTCTAGTTCGAATTAATTAGTTTTTTCTGCTACTTTTAAATTATTACAGCGATCCATTTCTTTCTATACAGTGGACACTTTCAAATGTTATTTTAAAAAACTGCTTGTTAACTCTTCACTAGCTATTGCCTTTAAAGCCTTTTTGTGTCTTTGCAATGTATAGTATTTATTCACTTGGTATTGAGTAAATGCATGCAACTTATCGTTATCTTTAAGCCACTTACAATTTTGATTAATTGACGTTTTTGATAAGCTAATTTTGATTTTAATTAATTTAAGGATTTTTTCTGCTTTGTCCAGTCACTGCTATTCTGTAAAGCACATTAACGTTAACACCATTAAGATGTCAACCTACAGAAGCTTTGCCATATTAACGGTACTGTTTATGATGTTCGTTCTTTATTTTTTTATTTGTATTGTATCTGCTCGAGAAGAAATCAGCAGAACTTTCGGACATGTCGGCTGAGGTGCAGCGGCTCACCAGATGCTTGAGTGTTCTCGAGGATGAGAAGAGGATCTGGCAGAGTGTTGAAGGAAACATGAAGGTCACCGTGAGTGCGCTGCGTGAAGAACTCTTGACCTCAGAGAGGAAACATGAGGAAGAAATGAGCCGGAGAACTGCAGACTTCGATGCCGAGATGAAGAAGATGGTTGCCAGTTTGGATGCTGAGAAGTGCAGTCTCGAACAGCAGCTGAGTTCAGTTCATGACGAGCTTCGTGGTAAAGTGGTCGACTACGAGTCACAACTGACCAGTTTGAAGTTGGAGAAGAACCGTCTTGAGACGACTCTGGCAGAGGTGAGCACGTGATGGGGAATTTTTGGGTTTCATGGGAATCCCATGGGAATGGGAGCTATGAGCCTGAATTAGTAGGAATAGAAATGGGAATGGGATGAATGAGAATTTGTTGTTTTCTTGAACAGATTATTACACCGTCCAATTTGTATCATATTTACATTAATTTACAAACTTAATTCACAGTGACAGTGACAGTAGCAATTTAGGCCTGTCGCTTTTCACTGTTTTGTGCTATTTGTGTGACTGCATCTAACTCAGAACATTTTTATTATGCGCGAAAGCAGCTATTGCTTTAGCGCGTCTTAGCCATCGCAATTCTGTCCGTCACGCAGGTGGATCAGTCAAAAACGGTGCAAGCTAGGATCGTGAAATCGTCACCATCAGCTGCCTGGAAGACACTAGTTTCAGGATCTGTAAAACTTTTCTATAAATTCGAAAGGGGTCACCCCGAATGGGGTAACTAAATGAGAGGGGGTAGAGAAAATTTGCGATTTTTAGCCAATAAGTCGCCATATCTCAGAAAAAGTGCAAGATAGGGCCTAAGTTACTATTAATCACTGACAGGAATTCATACACTGACTCTCAATTGGCATCGAAATCAATGACTTTGGATAACCTTGAACATCAAAATAGGGGGTTTTATGGACTTTTTTGGCAATTTCGGGCTGCAAGACGCATTTTAAGAGCGAATTACGTCAAAATCAGTTGAGATAGACAAGGACAAGCTGCATGTGAAATTTTCAGCATTGAATGTAGATTTCGACAGTCCAGTTCTCGGTTTTCTAGGTTCAAGGAAACTCACGCATGAGGGCATCAAAGAGTGGTACCTTCGTAAAAGTCGTTATTTTACCGTTGTTGGCCAGTCTTTAGTGAAAACGGTTGCAGATAGGCATGGGCATGCTGCCTATCACAACAAGCACTAGTGACAAGCTATTTAGTCGTATCAACGTCGATGACTTTGAAAGACCCTGAACTTTCAAAGTAAGGGGTTTTGTTGATTTGTGCGATCTTTGGCTCCAGCACACACTCAAAGAATGAATTGCGACGAAATGACTGGAGATAAACTGACAGTTTGCGAACAGGAACTGCTATAATCTTTCACGCATTTTGTGAGCATTAGTTAAAATTTTTTCGTTGTGTTCAGTTATCTAAGATAGCCTATTTCATGTAATCTAACACTGTAGCCTGTGCTCTGTTAGCTTCAGGGATGGGAACACGGAGTGAGTGGCAGTTGGCAGTGGGAGTTTAGACGGTGAAACAGGAATGATGTGGGAAGAAACGTGGGAAATGTTGTGAATGCTGGTATATGAATGGGAGGCAGTGGGAATTTCCTCCCTCAATTACACTGCCAACCATAGCTTAGTTGTGCAGCATTGGACTTGCAATTGCAAGGTCATAAGTTCAACTTCCGATCTGGTTACCATCAAGTGGCTAGTACTTGGAGAGGTGACTGGGTGACTGTCTGCGGACAGGTAAACCATCTCGATGTACAACCAACATGAAGGTCAACTCAGCCTTTTATTCCTCTAGGGTAGGTAAATCGAGTATTGGTCTGTCTGGCTGGGATTAAGGTGGGCACATTTACCTGTGTCGGGTAGCAGGTAACATTGTGTGATCCCATACGGCAGGTGATGCTCTGTAGCTGTGCAGTGAGTTTCCCATAGTGAGCTACACACATCCTTTAGTGCTTAATCCTTTGGTTCATGGAACAGGTTCAGTCGGACTCATCTGGTTGTGAGGACGCATTGAAGCGGAAGCTGACTGATCTACAAACACTTCACGAAGCTCTGATGTCAGACACGGAAAACTACCAGGCACTCGTGGAACAATTGACCACGGATAACTCCAGGCTAGAGGATCTACTGCGCAGCCGGTCCTCAACCACGGAACAGCTCCAGGAGGAAGTGACGTCACTACGGCCTGAGTTGGCTGAGGTAATGTCAACATGCTTCGTTTATGTTACAGTTTAACAACTGTGTGAAAATGATTTTCAGGTATTGTGTACTATAAAGATTTTCTAAACGAATTGCGTTGAACTCCGTGTCTAGGGCCCAGTGTCTGGAATGACTCTGTATGAACTACATTAAAAACTATTGATGCTGATGTTTTGTGGCTTTGCACTGTGCTGCACATCAGAAAAATGGATCTATTTGAGTGCTGATAAACGACAACTTATGAGAAAAGTTTCAGCAGAATGTAGTAGAAGAAAAGTGGATCACAGTGCAAATACAGTGCTTTTTCTTCACAACATTCTAAATTTTTATGCGTGAGAGCTAGCATAGCTAGCTATAGTGCGTATTAGCTACCGTAATTCTGTCTGTCCGTCCGTCTGTCCGTCACGTCCCAGTACCGAACCAAGCCCAGGTGAGATAGAGACTTCGGGTTTTCATTATATGATAGCTTAGAGTCTCTAGTATTTCGTGACAAAATTTGATGCCCTTAGGTAAAGGGGGTCCCCAGGAACGAAAGGGCGAAAGAGGGGCACCCCCTTAAAAAGACGTTATTCTGCTGCTATTTCCTCCTGTATCGTGAAAATTGTTGCAGATAGGCACAGACATGCTGCTTATCATAACAAGCACTCGTGACGAGCTTCTTAGACATGTCAACATGGCTGACCTTGAATGACCTTTAACCCCAAAATAGCAGGTTTTGTGAATTTTTTTTGCAACTTTAGGCTGTGACACTATTTCAAGAGTGAATTGCGCCAAAATGGCTGGAGATAGACCAAGACAACCTGCGTATAAAATTTTCAGCATGGTATGTAGATATTAGCAGTCTAAGTCCGGACCTTCTATATTCAAGGAGACCTGAGCACGTGGGTATCAAAGAGGGTTACCCTTTTAAAAAGTGGTTATTTACTCTCTGTTGGCTTGTCTAGCGTGTAAATGGTTGCAGATAGGCACAAACATGCTGCTTATCATAACAAGCACTGATGAAGAGCTTCTTAGAAATGTTATCATCAATGACCTTGAATGACCTTAAACCCCAAAAAATATTGATTTTGAGTGATGTGATTTTTTGGCGATTTTTGGCTGCAAAAGTGTGAATTGCAACAAAATGAATACAGATAGACTAAGATTACCTGCAAACATGAACTGCCATAAGCTCTCGCGCGTCTCATGAGCATTAGCTAGATCTCTTGTTTTATAACACTTTCATTTCTACTACTAACAGTTGCTAAGTTATCAATGCTAAAATAGTCCCAGTTTATTGCGTATTGAATTGAGTTGAGCAGGAAGCTTTGCGCAAAGATACCACGTCCGAGAACTTGGCACAAGTCACCTGTGATCTCGAGTCAGTGAGGAAGGAGAACACAGCTCTGGTGGAAGAGATCGAAGGATTGAACTGGAAGATTCAGGAGCTGACTGAAATGGAGCACGAACTCACTCAGCTGCAGACCAAGATGTTCGAGGTTTTGTTTCTTTGATTAGTTTTCTCTCTCTGTTTATTTGTTTATTAATGACGTATTATGTATTATTAATTAATTAATTAATTACTTCAAAAGCCGAAGATACTCATTTTGATGTCTCTAGATCACTGAACAAAGAAACATCAGGTTTGGAATGGTTATAGTGTGGACTAGGAAATTGGGAACATGCCTGCCAGGCAGGCTGTGTTGAATTGTTGGACGGCAACGGTATAGGAATGTTTCTCGGGGGTCATTGGTCACATCAGTCAAATGCACAAGAACTCCTGGGTACTGGGGACAAATGTTTCCAGTGGCACTGGAATGAAGTTGTGGGTTCCATTGAGAGAGCCGTATTTGGTTTTCTTTACTAGCTGCAGTCATTTCAGCACAATTCACTCTTGAAATGCGTGTCACAGCCCAAAATCGCAAAAAAATTTATTAAAACCCCTATTTTGGGAGTTCAGGGTCATTCAAGGTCATCGATGTTGAGATTTCTAAGAAGCTTTTTGTTAGTGCTTGTTATGATTGCAGCATGTCTGTGCCTGTCTGCAACCATTTTCACGCTAGACAAGCCAATAGTGGTAAAATAACGTTTCTTTAGAGAAGGTGCTCTCATTCAAGAAGAACTTCCTGACCCAGCGGCATGAAATTTGGTCACAAAATACTGGAGACTCTAGGCTGATTTACCGTGAACACCAGAAGTCTTTATTTCAGCCGGGCTTCGATCGGTACCAGGACATGACTGACAGGACAGGACAGACAGACAGACAGACAGACAGACAGACAGATGGACAGACAGAATTACGATAGCTAATATGTGCTATAGTTATGCTAGCTCAAAATTATTGATGTCTCGATGCAGGTGCAGTCAGAGAACGGGATGCTGAAAAAACGGCTGAGTTTCGTGGAAAGAGAGATAAGCGCCTCGCAGGAAAGATCGGATGATGAGGAGCACAAGAGATGCGCGATGGAAAGACTGGAGCAACAGAAACTGGAGCTAAAGACTCGAGTGGAAGAGCTTGAGCAGGAAGTGAGCTGTCTCCGGGTGCAGCTGGAGGATGGTAAACCATCAGAGGAGCTTTCTCGGGACACCACGTTGTCGGGTGTTGAAGAAAAGTTGAGGTACTTTGAGAGTGAGGTGGAACGGCTGAGGGAACGTTGCTCAGTCTTGGAGGATGAGAACACCCGCTTGCAAGTAGGGCTGCAATTTATGATTAATTATTTTGCAAATCAGTTGATTGACTGATGGAAATAATCGACCATAATCAGTTCATAAAATCGCTGTGTTACTAAGTAAAAATCCATTAGAGCCTCATGTATCTATTAATAAAATGAGTGTGTAAGTCAGTAAAAATCTGTTATTCACGGTTTTAAGAGCATAATCTTAGGCATAGTCTGTGTTATTTTACTGATTTACCGGAGCGTGGTATTTTGTTTGGATGTTTTTGTATATTGGTTTTTGCTTATATTTGATTTATCATTTGTCACTCATTCACTACGTATTTGCTATTGCAGATTTTTGCTCAAAATTACAGGCACTCAGTCTGATGTCTTACATGCAGCAATAATGTCATACTTTGATTAATTACTTAATATGATTGTTTAATCATTGCATTTTTACTTGCAGAGTTCTGCTGAGAAGCTGACTCCTACAAATCAGATACCAGATGCTGCTGACGGCCCTGCTGTGAAAGGCTCGGATCAAATAGTGAAAAACTTACAGGTTATAATATTTCTTGTTTGAATAAGCTCATTGTTTGACACAGTAACTAACGATGAATTGTGTAAATTCGTGGAATTATAATTTCTCTTCTGGAGGAAGGCAGCAGCGTTCGCCATAACATCAACGGATTGGCAAATAAAGTTAGTAATTAAATTAAATCAGTTTACATAACCACAGTAACTGCTTATTGCTTTTATTTACTGTCTCCTCTATGGTTGGATGGTTTCTGCCATTTGTTCTATTATAACTAGATAATGTTGATTTTAAAGGGTAGTATTTTTTATAATTTTTACGTTTCTGATTCGATAGCAGCCTATGGCACCGTATGAATGGTGCTTTGTGCCGGGCGTTCGCTGAGGAAGAACTTTGCTTCGCAGTGCTGGCATTATCTAAACTTGTGCATAAAGTGCGCTGCCCGCAGATATGAACTGGAATAATCGTGTCGGTTGACTGAGCAACGCTGACGTCAATCAACTCCGCTTCAAAGTCGCGTTTGCATAACTTAGCAGCCCGACGACCGCACTGATTACACTTGCTCACATTTGTCAACCTCGCCTTTACTTTTGAATTGCAACATTCACTGCGTGTTACGCTAGCATTATCAGTTTCAACAGACGACAGTCAATGTAAGTCAGTAAGTAAGTAAGTGCATATTTAAAGTGCACAGTGTCAGCCAGTGACTGAATCTGAGTTGATATTTTTTAAGGTGGCCATGATGCGTCACCATAGTGATGTCACAGCTCTGCTGCAGCGTAAGAGGTGTGGCTGCAAAATTTTAGAAAAAATAAAAATTTTCTCAAACGGACGACCCCTCAGCGACATCTCACCTATCCCATGTTCAGGCCACATATGACGCGGGTCTGCCTGCAAAATTTCGTGGATGTACGTCGTGCCGTTAACTAATTTATTAGCGATGGTAACTCTGAAATATAGTATAGATGGGATACCTGTACCTTTACCTTTACCTACTGATTGATTGATATAATCACGCCATAGGTCGAACTAGATGAGTTAAGACATCGCTACCTGGCGGTGGAGGACGAAAACACTCGTCTGCAGTCACTGGTTGAAGTGATGCGAACTGATAATGAGCTTCTACGTGATAAGGTGGCATCGTCAGTAGCGTGTCGTGCTGGCAGTCCCCGACTGTATACCAGCGCACGGGGGTCACAGTACAAACAGCAAGTGGATCGGGCTTTACATCAGCACAGCTACCGACGGCCGGTGAATGTCAGCTTCTTTCTACTTTGTAAGTCAGTAAGTAAGTAAGTGACTTAATGATTTATATATACCACCCCAGACCTGATGGTACGTCAGCAACAACTGTTGCATACAGTACACCATTACAGTTACCAGCAGCCTGTCAGTAGCCACATCTGTGTCTTTCAAACTGTTTTTTATATTAGTGAATTATTGAGTGAAATTCAGGCTTTGATGCAAGTTCTTAGTCTAAGGCGTCTACGCTGTTGCTTGTAACCATAATGTAAACAAATTCTGACGTCATAATGACGTTATATTGAGTACACATGGTAAAGTGCGTACGCCACAATGTGTGTGACAGTAAATAATGTTAAGGTAGTGCAGTGTACAATATTTTGTTGAAATCCATAAATTACCAAATGAATTAGGCATATGTGAAACATGGGTGCTACTAATTTTGGGACACGGTGTGGTGGTAATACTTATTGTTCTAGTTGTAAGAGTATTGGTAGTAGCTGGACCATGTTGGTTCGTCTGTCACAGGTGGAAGACAGATTGAGTGACGTGGACTTAGCTAACGGAGAATTTGTTGACGTAAATTTTGGCAAGTCAGCAGCTTTCCCAGCCACTGGTCCTGCTGCTGGTGCTGGTTTAGACAGATGGAGTGGGTTTGAATACACCCCTGTCCATCTCTCATACAGGTAGGATTCCGACTGTGCAGTAGTAGTAGTAGTAGTTGTTGTTGTTGTAGTTACACAGCTAAGCCACCTAACAGATAAACCGTTCTTATTTCACTGACTTTGTAGGTATGAGTGTCTGATGCCAGTGGCTTCTATCCCTATACCTGGTGGGTGCAGCTTGCACCCAGTAAAAAAATAGGGGAGGGGGAGTTTTGTTAAGGTTGTACATCAACCCCTCCCCTTATTTTTCGCTGGGCAAATTACAGGCTTAACAAGACTCCCCCTATTTTTACTATTCCCTATTTTTTTCAATTTACACCCTTAACAAAACTTCCTCCTACCTAGAGGGGGGAAGAAGCTTAAAGTGGAGGGGAAAACTTGAGTCAGAAATTGAGGGGGGATTTGAGTCCAAAATTGGAGAGAAAGTTGTATCTGATTTTGATTCCAGATTTGGGGGATAGAAGCCACTGTTTAATGGTTTGCTTATATTTAGTTCAACAGAAGCGGCGGACGTGCCAGCTACAGCCAGCGCTGATAGTCACAGTCGGACTCGTCTACTAGATCGCCACCTAGCGACTGACGACAGAACTACTCATCTGTTGGAGAGACCCCTGGTGAATGGTGAGAGAAGTTCTGATCGGCAGGAGCGCCACCTGGTGAGTGAAGAGCTCCAACGACATGAGCTTGAACAGATTCTGGGCCTTCTAGTGCATTAACATTTTATGCAGCGTTACGTTGTTTTATCATTTATGTGCATTTTTCTCCGTCCTCTGAGCTGTCTGTCTACAGCACTTTAAATTGATTGGATGTTTTAATGATAATAATAATGTTACTATAATTAAATGTTAAAATAATTTTGGTTTGGTTTTTGGACTTTGGGATATTTTCTTACTTAGATTTACTTAGACTTAGTTCTTCACATACATCAAAGCACATTGGGCAGCAGCTTTCTGCCAGGATGATCTGTCAGACGTAGATAAAAAATTATTATTATTACGTGCGAAAGCAGCTACTGCTTTCAGCGCATCTTAGCCATTGCAATTCTGTCCGTCTGTCCGTCCGTCCATTCATCTGTCACATGGTGGATCAGTTGAAAATGGTGCAAGCTAGGATCACCAAATCTTCACCATCGGCTACTAGGAAGACTCTAGTTTCAGAAACCGTAAAGTTTTTCCATAAAGTTGAAGGGGTCACCCCAAACGAGGGCGCTAAATGAGAGGGTAGTGGGAAAAATTTGCGATTTTTAGCCGATAAGTCGCTGTATCTCAGAAACAATGCAAGATAGGGCCCAGGTTACTATTAATCACTAACAGGAAGTTGTACACTGGCTCTTCATTGCCATCAAATTCAATGACCTTGGATGATTTTGAACGCCAAAATAGGGGGTTTTATGGATTTTTTGGTGATTTTGGGCGGCAACACAAGTTGCTCATTCACAAGGTGGCGCCACACAACTATCGCTATGTGATCCAGATATAGAATTTGGTATTTATGTATTAACTTAGCGTGAACACCCCAATTTTCAGCTAAACTACTGAACCGGAACTGCTATAGGCTTTTGCGCGTCTCGTGAGCATTAGCTCAAATTTCTTGTAATAATAATAATAACACTTACAGCTATGCTGGGCAGTTTACTATGGCGTATATTGTTGTTATCGCTAGGGTGATGATGTAGCACTTGATGTCGATGATGATGATGATGATGAGGTTTCAGCAACAAGTCAACACGTTTTGCTACACCACTTTAAACTGAGTTAGTAACATCTCGCTGTGGCATTTACAGTTTATTTTCTTGCACAAAGGCCAGGCCGTTTGAAACGTTTAGACAATGTTTTTAGGCTGTTTTTTTGCCATTCTTGCAGTGTTACTGTAATATGAGTGCAAACAAGTGAAGATGTCAGTGTGGTGGAATACTAATCACATTATTGCGAATTGTCCACAGAGTGTGCCAGCAGAGGAATTTTGAAAATCGGTCAGTAATTGGCAAAGGTAAAGACAAACTAAAGTCGCACGTTTTTTATTAACCCACCCGGTATAACGTTGTTTTTATATTTGTTCAATACTTTGATCTTATTAAGTGTTAAGTGTTTTGCGTTAAAAGAAAATGATGAAAAACTTAGTAAGGTCAATGTATTAACTGTTTTCAGCCATGCATGGCATCGGATGGGCTGTTTCGTGCTAACTTTGATTTTTGACAACTCCTGCGTGGGATGTTTACTAGAACTATCATTCTTCTGTGTTTTTTTGCTTGTTGAGTTTATGTGACAGACAGACAGACAGTAGGACGGACAAGGCATGTAATGCGGCCTGTTATGGCAGTTATGTTTATATCAAGCATTGACTGTTGCAGGTCGTCAAGTCTACAGCGTCATGTGGCGTCTACAGCACTTTTGCACTTCACACAGGTACTGGGCCTGTTATACTAACAGTTAGCGGTTAGCTACAGGAGCATCACCTGCCATATGGGATCACACATTGTTATCTGCCACCCGTTATAGGTGAAAGTGCCCCACCTTAACACCAGTAAAGCAGGCCAGTACTTGATTTACCTACCTGTGAGGGATGGAAGGCTGAGTTAACCTTGGTGTTGGTTATATACCGAGATGGTTTACCTGTTCGCAGACAGTCACCCATTCAAGTAGTAACCAGTTAATAGCACCCGGACTGGGAGTTGAACCCACTGCCTTTTGGTCATAAGTACAATGTTCTAACTTGATCTGTAGGGCCCACAGTTTTCCGGGGAAAATTTTGCCAAATTCAGCGGGCCAGTTTGCAAAATTCCATGGCTTACCGCGGGAAAATTGTCCAAATTCTGCGGCTCACTGCGGTCTTCCGTTTGTCGGTAAACTGAGGTCTGTTCTGTTCAGAAACTTCAGTTATTGGAAGGCTGGCATTGTGCTGTGTTATGCTAGCAACATACAAAGATAATTATCAGTGTTTTTTCTTTTTAAAAGTGCAGTGTGTCAAGTTGCATTGTGTTTGCTTTATACGATTTTGCCGTATTGCAAATGGCTATTGCCAGGGCCACAGTTTTAGGCAGTTAAGTTTCAATTTTTCTGTCACATTCTGTGATAAAATTGCGTCATCAAGCCAAAAACGTATCAGTCGCCGGTCATTTCTCAACTTTTGCAAAAATCCGCGGATATATCAAAATTCACCGGAAAAGGGCAAATTTCACGGTTCGGCTCGAAATTCCGCAGCCCGCAGGAAACTGTGGACCCTACTGATCTGCTAGTGCTGTAATATATTGCTGCTGATCTGTTGTCATAAGTTGTTATCTTAATATTAGTAGTAGAACACTAGTAATGTTGTTGTTACTGATATCTGATAAATTAATCTACCATATTAAAATAATTATCGTTAACCAATGTGTGACTAGAAAAATCTGTTGGCCCAGTGCTGACATGATATGCGGTCATCTACCTTGAGCCGTGCAACTCGTAACCTTGACTGCGACCTTTTTGAACTGACAATTGGCACATTCGTTACACCTGCACTGGGGAACATTTACACCATTTTTATGTTGTTTTGCTCTTTTTATTGTTTTCAAGTTTGGAGCCCATATGAGGCAGCTAGACAGATGGCAATGTCTGTAGTGCGGTCTTCGTTTTGTTGTGAGAGTTGCATAATAATACAATAACAAGAAGCCCAGTTGTTGCTATGATAGCTGACTGTACTGGTTGTCAGTGACCTTCAAGATCATCCAAGGTCATTCATGTCGTTTGAAAGCCAATATGTGACTTCCTATCAGTGATCAGTAGACACCTACACTCTATCTCACACCATTTAGCCACAATAACACGTAACGGCCTTCAAGGTTATCCAAGGTCAGTAATTTTCATGTAATCTGAAAGGGCGTATGCCACTTCCTGTTAGTGATCAATAGTAACCTTGACCATATCTCTCACCATTTTTTGAGATATGGCCAGTTTTCCGTTGAAAATGCACATTTTTCTTACCCCCCCCCTTTATTCAACCTCCAATTTGAAAATGTTACCCTTGGAGTAGATCGCTGAAATTTTGCACGCATGAGTTTTCCACACGTGGTTAATTACTTTTGCAAAAAGTTTTTCCCTTCGATCTACCCGTTAGCCAGGGTACAACTGTTACAGACGGACAGACGATGACTGACAACAACTATGCCAGTAGCTCGATTGTTAATTAAGTACAGTCAGCTAATTATTACTATTTAGTGTTGTGTATTTAATGACGTTTATATGCCTGTATTTTGTGTTTGTCAGCATCACTAACTTACTGCGTACACGACTACGATTCCGAGCCATCCTACTTATCTATGTTCTGTGCCTACATCTCTATGTTCTGTTTGGTTGTCTGCTGTGATCATCAATAAAGTGATGGACCGAAAACATTTCTGCTGACAATCGGAACAGAAACTTCTGCATAGATGTGAAGTTTTGTTTAGCCATTTAACGGCCACTTTGCTGCAAGTAAACTTGGAATGTCCGTTTGCTGCAGTCAGTTGCGTACAAAAAATTTTTTGTGCTACCGGTAGCAGTCTTGCAAAAAAAAATAGCGACAGGAATGGAAATAATTTATTTATATTTGTATATTATGGCTAGAAAAAAAACAAGTCATACTGAATGGTTTTCATGACAAAAAAGAAACTGCAACATAACAGACTGGTTGCAAGCAGTTTTTTTTGGTAAAATTTTGAAGCCAAATTAGAAACTGTAGCAATATTTTTTACGGTTTAATACAAAAATTGGGGGCAACCGGAAGCACATGGATTTTTGTTTGCCCAATTCGTTAGTCACTGCTGCTTTGGTGTTAGATTTCACGACAGTTCTGCTGTATGGTTCAACGTTACCAGTTACAATAACACTGGTAATAATTGTATTAATTGTTGTACTACTAATCCTAGTAGTTTTGCTATTTGACAGTGATATACGCTCTTTCACATATTTGGTGATTTGGGTAACATTTAGTTTTTTTTATTTTTCTGGGTTTTTGTCTGGTATTTTTGTTGTATTTTGAGTTATTGCTAAGTTACTATTAAATTGTTAGTGGGTTGTGTTTCAATGGTGTAGTCGATGGGTCTGTAAGGGCAACCATTCCCTGAACTTGTAGTTCTGATTTTGTGAATGTGAATTTGTAAAAATGTAAAGTTAACAAAACTTATATCTGCTACATACATTCTCAGGTCTTTTTATGCCTAAAATATGTGTTTATGGTCTCTGGATTTTTGGGGTACAACTAACAAAATTTATACCTGCTACATGCATGTTCAGCTTTTTTCATGCCCCAAAATGCATTTGTGCCCCCTGGATTGTGCTGAGGGAGCTTCAGCCACTCTCCAGACCTCTTAGCTGGTGGACAAGGGGGTTCACTGCCCCATTTTTAGGACCTTACCCCTCACTTTTAACCTTTGAATTTATTTTTTAGCCCTTTGGGTTTTTGTCTCCCTCTAACTTTAATTTCTGGCTATGCCTGGGCCATGTTCGCATTGGGTCTGCATACGTACGTACAACTAAGTTGTTGATTTAACTGCTTTGCTGTATATATTACTCGTTATTTATATATTATGAATATAAATCTGGTGATTTTGCCCATCACTGAGTTTACTGTTAATCTGCACTGTGCTTCAATAAAGCGTTTTGGGTGTGGTGGGATCTTTAGTGATATTTTTATCATAAATCTTCCACAAAGGGTGTCAGTGATAGAATTTGAAAATCCGTTGAGAATTGACACAGTTAACAATATGAACTTCTTATGGCACTTTTATGCGCGAAAGCAGCTACTCCTTTAGCACGCCTTAGCTGTCACAATTCTGTCTTTCCGTCCGTCTGTTTGTCGCATGGGTGGATCAGTCAAAAACGATGCAAGTTAGGATTACCAAATCTTCACCGTCAGCTGCCTGAAGGACATTAGTTTCAGGAACTTTCACATAAACTTGAAGGGGGTCACCCCGAACGAGGGCACTAAATGAGCGGGAGGGTAGGAAAAATTTGCAATTTTTAGCCAATAAGTCGCGGTTTTTTCAAGAACGGTGCGAGATAGGGCCTATATATCATTAGAAATAAAATTTTTTATTAAATATTTATTAACTTTTTTTATCTCATCGGACTTGAACAACAGCTTGCTAAAATACGATGTATCTTTTCTCAGCACTACTCTCTTCGCTCATAACTCTGGCGAATTTGACAAACACCTAACTTTCTCTGATAAAATCTCTGCACCGCCTGAATCATGATCAGATTTCTTAACTTCGCTACGTTCGTCCTTACTTTGCTTCAAAAACAGCCAGTAGGCCTACGTTTGCAAACTCTATCGTGCATTTCAAATTTGGCTACAGTAAAACTGTGCCTATCTGTACCGTACTGTAATCTTTAAAAAATTTCAATGAAATCGGCCGAGGAACCTCGGAAATCTCTCGTTGAAAAAATAAGAAATGAAAACTGTTGTAAAAAGTAAGGCCTTTCGGGAACTATTGTTCCGGGCGGCCTAATTATGCGTGCAGTGAAAACATAACCATTTACAGGGTGGGCCAATAAAAGCAAGTTTGTCTCATGTAGGCCTAAGTAGCGCCATAGCAAGTACCGGTACATTACCTTTACCTTTATAAACCATCACCAGAAACATATACAGTCTGAGAAACATTTCATTCCTGACAGTATTGCTGTTTATTCACACGCGTATCATCTCATTAAATGACGTTGTTCTTTGTATGCCGATGTAAACGCCAAGAGGCTCATGTTATTTAAATTTACCACTAATTTGGCAGTTAAATCTATAGGCTAAATCGGGTGATTCCTAACAAAGTTACTGTCACTGTGGTCTAAATATATTTGGAACCGCATTGCAGTCCCCACACGAGAAACCGTTTTGCTTCAGCTTAGGCTAATTATTGCAAAACTATTAAGACTCGTTATGTGTTCGCAACTCAAGACGCTATCGGTTTTCGTCAATGTAGACAGGGCATTAAGTCGATAACATTGTTAATGATTGTAATTACGAAAGTTATGACGGTTTATTAGTATCGGCTATTATCAGCGGCAGAAATTTTTCCTATGAACCTTCGTCACTTTCGTTGTATTTTCGCTTTGCCAAAGAGCCATTTTAACTTCCACAAGCGTTCATTTTACGGCGAAATTTGTTCAGTATTTACTTAGACCTATTTGCGGTGTTGGCAATGGCGTTTAACCGTTGAGCAATTAAAGATTACTTACTTACTGACTTACAGATTCGTGTACGGTTTTAATACTTCGTACCGGTGGTCACGCGAAGCACCTAGCTTTGTGATTTTTTCTCGTGGTATAGTAACTTTTTGTCAGTAAACACAACCTGGCCGTGGACATATAGGTCCTGCGTGAAGTAATTTTAGCCGGAGTTCAAAAATATAAGTTATGTGCATTCGTAATTTTTTTTGGTATAGTGGAGGTGATCGAGTACTTTGGTACAGTGTGTGTCATGAGGTGCGCCTAAGCTGAATGCCTGCTTAAAGTCGTGGACTTCTCGGTCTCGTATCCAACGCCCTAACCGCTGAGCCACCAAGCCAAGTCACGCGATCGAAGCACTGGAAATCGAGTGCAAAATACTTAACTTATATACGATTGTTGCTTTAGCTTTAGGTCATTCAGTGTTCAGGATGATACGAACGAATGTAGATTATTATTAACCCATTAGTGCCTAAATTATTTTATAGTTTGCCGTCAAAGTAGATGTTCCATTTTTGGGGACTCTAGGCATAAATGGGGTAAAGATTTTCTGCCGTTGTTTATTGGAAAAAAATTGCGCACTTAGATTATTTCAGTGACGGATCTTAGATAGTTTTAATTACCGGTAGGTTGATACATAGCCTAAGCTTACTGGATGCCTATACATATCTGTGCACCGGCGTGGTGGGGTTAAAAAAGTTGGCAGAACAGAAAGTTACAATTATTTTCCAACAGATAACTGCAAATTTGCAACGAGGTGCTCAAAATCTTAATTTTGCTCCGAAATTGACCCAAAAATGTTCTTATACCCAAATTTTTGCATTTTAGACAAAAATTGCCGGACTGGAAACTTTTGCGGCAAATTTCCGACAGGCCATAATTTATAGGGTGAGCATTGCCCTCCCTATTTTTGCGCCTTTTTTGCCTCGACGCTACTGTGATGGTGAGTAGCAAATCTGCCGTAGACGTGTGCTACGGACACTATGAATTTCTAACGGTATACCGACAGACAGCTGTACATTTCTGACAAAAGAAATTATGAGTCTTAAAAATTTAAATTTTGCTCTAATTTTCCAAAATGGTGTCTTTGAACTCCAAATTTTGCATTTTGCACGAAAATTTCTCGACATAAAGAAAATTTACCAACAATTTTTCGACTAGCCCGAAATATAGGGGGAGCAAACGTCGAGCAAACATCGAGCTGATTTTGACTCATCCACGATCATCTTCCATACGAATACGATAGGCCTAGCAGATGTATTAGGCTCAATACCGCGTGTACACGACGAAGCTGGCTCGATGAGCGCACGACCAGCGCTCATCGAGAATACTGCAGCTCAACGACGTATTCGTAATTTCTGGCAAAACCGTTTTCGGCAAGTGTTCGATATTTGCTATTCGCCGATCGCTTCGTACCACAAATCTGAAATATTGCATAGTTGAAATCACATCCGAATAAGCATACCGTATCAGCTTATTAGGCTATCGACGTCACTGGCTGACAAACCGGCTGGCGGTATATCGCGGTATTTGCCAATACGTCGAACGGTATAGCCTACCAAACCGTCGCTTTACAAACCGCACGACACCGTCAACTACACCAGCATTTTCCGTGCAACACTAGTACCAGCTAATTTCACTAATCACTATAGTAACCCAGTACTATGATACTGTATGGCATGGGGGTCCATATTCTCTTGAGCCGCTGGAATTAGCTGTTCCGTTCTTTTCTCTTCTTCGCTTATACTTTTCTGTCTTTTTTGCATTTGTCCTTAGTTTTCTGTTTTTGCTCAAAACATTTTTACCTAAATCTACTTAAAATATCTGTAAAGTCAGGGAATCTGAAATGTAACTGTTACACTAACAAAGCATAGTCTGTTGTTTGTCGTCGATTTTGAGACTTCTTTAGTTTTATTAATCGCATTGCAGATTAAAAATTTCATGATAAACTTTGGATTCTTAACTATACTATCTATTCTTTCAGAAAAACAAAAGAACAACATTCCCGCTTAATTTTTAGGATGCGGATGGAACATTTTGTTTAAAGCTTATCTGGTGTACAGTTGTGGACACGCCGTGTTGTAGGCGATTATGGTGACAATGCGTTGGCTGACAATGCTGCTCTTGGTGATGATGACTCAAGTCATGTTCGTATCTGTTCAAGCCGGTAATAAAAATAAATTGTCGTTTCTCGGCCTATCCATTATTGTGCGCTGCTTTTTACGCGCGACAAGCATGTAATGCTTCGTGCGTTTTAGCCATCGTCGACGTGTCTGTCCGTCCGTCTGTCACACTTTTGATCTGTAGCATAACGGTGCAGGCTAATATCATGAAATCTTTACTGTAAGCTGCCCCCCAAAAATCTAGTTTTTTGTGACAAAATTTCGTGCCTATGAGTGAGCGGTTTCTCCTCGAACGCAGGCGTCAAAGCGGGTGCCCCTTCTAAAACGACGTTATTTTGCCGGTATTGGCTCGTCTGCTGTGAAAACGGTTGCAGATAGGTACAGACATGCTGCATATCATAACAAGCACTGCTGACGTGCTTTTTAGATTTATCAACATTGATGACCTTGCATGACCTTGAATCTCAAAAAGTGGTTTTGGTGGATTTTTCGCTATTTCGGCCTGCGACAATTTACTGCGAGTAAATTGCATCGAAACGGCTGGAGGCAAGCCAAGACAACCTGCGTATGAAATTTTGAGCATTAAACGCAGATTTCAGTTGTCTAAGTCTCAACCCCTATCAAGGCGGCCTGCACAAACGCGATTCGAAGAAGGTAACTCCCTTTCCCCCTCCCGTAAAAAGTTTGACCACTATTGGCTCATTTAACGTGAAAACAGTTGCATATAGACAGACTTACTGCTTATCACAACAAGCACTATAGTGACGAGTTTTTTCACGGTGTCAATTTCGGTGACCTCGAATGGCCTTGAACTATTAAAATAGGAGGTTTAGTATTTTTTGCAATTTTTGATTGTGGCGCACATTTCAAAAGCCGGCCCGTCGAGAGGGTGGGATATGGGGGTAAGCTACCCCGGGCCCCGCGACGTTTGGGGGCCCCGCCGTCGCTCAGAAATATAAAGTACACCAGAATGCATCATATTAAAAAAATTCAAAAATTTTCTCCCCAGAAGGGGCCCGCGAAAATGTTTGGGGGCCCGCAAGAATGTTTTTTCGGGTCCCGCTGTTGTTTTCGACGGGCCTGTTCATAAGTGAATTGCACCGATGTGGCTGAAAATAGACCTAGATAACCTGCGAACAGAAACTGCTAAGGCTGTCGCGCGTCTGGTGAGCTTTGCTCATATTACTTGTTTGTCATTCTACGTAGGCCGCTGTGCGTTTCTTTAGTTTTACTTTTTCAGTTATTTATTTAAGAGTCCAAGGTACTCAATTTCTGTAGCGCCGAATACCAAGCTGGGGAAATATCAAGCCTTCAACGGACACGGCGCAGACTCAAAATCTGGGAACGTGTGAAACGACACATCGGATCGTTGGACGGACAAGCCTTGACATAAGAAAGTTGTCGGTTTAAGTTCAAGTGCCTCAGATTCCGCCACTGACTGACATTGCGCACTTTAAACATGCACCTACTTACTTACTTATTTACTTACTTACTTAATTCACAGAGTATTGCTGACATGCAGTAACCGGTATGGTAACAGTAACTAGCCTAGAAAAGCCAAATATGCAGGTATCACGCCCAGCTAAAATGGACCAGGAAGGCACACGATGAAAAGCTGTCCGGCAAAATTGCAGTCGTGTAAAACACAGAGTGTTTTATAAACCCAGCAGGTCAATTGTTTATTATTTTATTGTATGCACGTAGCAACGCCGGCTTAGGCCTAACCTCTCTCCCCTGCAGCGAAGCGGCTTTTCCTTTTGCCTCCCCTTTCGGCAGAAACGGTGGCGCCCTCCTGTGAAAACTTCTACATTGGCGGAGATATGCACTCTAACGATCGCCTAGCCCATGCGGCACTGTCTATTCAGTGGCGTCGTTAACGGGGGGGGAAGGAAGGGAGGGGAGAGGGAGCTAGAGCATAAAGGAAAAGACTTGTAATTCGCTTTTTTTAAATTTTGGGCTGCCAAAATATTGTCGGACAATCTTATTCCTGTCGGCAAATTTGCATCCAGAAAGGCATGCTTAATTTGAAACTTTTAAAAATTTTCATTTTGGAACATTTAAGAGCACAATTGTATTTCTGAGCACCTATAATATCACATGATGGATATTTGCAACTGTCTGTCAGAAGGGCACCCCCGCCTACTTTTTAATACTCCGTTTACACGATCGAGCAAAAATCGAGCAGACATCGAGCAAACGTAGAGCAAACATAGAGCAAGCATAGAGCAAATATGAAGCATGCATAAAGCATAGCATACACAAAGCAATCATCAAGCAAACGTCGAGCAAACATCGAGCTGGCTCGTCCAGGTAACATATAGCAGCTCGTAGAGCCAGCTTAATCGTGTAAACGGGATATAACGCAACACGCAGTTGGTTTAATTGCAGAATCAAGCCGCGAAGTCGATGGGGAAATTGCATCTCGTCAAAAGCGACAAATAGCTGAAGGAGCTGAAGGAGCATGTGACTGCTACGACCTCAAAGCAGAATACGGTAAACGTGAAAATGGCGAATACTAGATAATACCGAAAAGCCGAGCAGGAATAAAAAGACGGGTCTCCTGCGATATGACCACTGACGTCGGATGATGGACGGTCTGTATCATAGCCTAGTAGTGTAATAAACACTTTTAAATTTACTTAAAAGTATTTTTTTGTAAAAAAACGGGCGCGTTCAAATGCCTTTTGTCGATTTTCACTACTCCAACATTATTAATTTCAATAAAAGTTGAGCAGTTAATTCATGTAAAAATGACGGTTATTTAAAATACCAAAAAATCGAACTGTCAATTATTTTTTAGTTGGAAAAGATTTTGTAGGACCTATTTGGAGTTCAGTAGGCTACTTTTTGCGCGTGATGCCAAAAAGCTGATTAAATAAGAAAGCTGTAGGCCTATCTTTTAAGCGCCAGTAAGTCAGGTGCTTTTTTTCCTTTGCAAACGTTTCACATTTTTTCTTCATAAAACTGTATTATTAATGTTTATCGTAAACATCGTGGGGGTCTACGTCAGCTAACCTATTCCGCGATTTACAACGAATTTAGGAGGTAAGCAGTTACCCACATATTTGAACGTTTACACGCGTTGTGAGTGTATTTTCTGTTGCAACATTGTCCAGGTGATTATGCGACGTGGATACGGCAAGAAGAATCTGAATTTTGATCGCAACTGGAAGGAGTACGAAAAAGATTTGGGAATCCTTCAGCTTCAGCAGACTTCTGGATTGGTTTGCTAAACATTTTTTAATGATAATTTTGCTGCTTAGATTTCCACATTTTGTTGTCAGAAATTGGTCCTAATAAGAACAAAAAGTACGAGTTAAACAGTGTGCCATTTGGCTAATTAAGGGCCCTTAGGAGGAAGCTCTGTTAGACCTAATTTATGCATAAGATGTTATACTGTTTGTCAACATGTAAACCAGTACTATAATTGGAAGAACTGAGAATGGCCCAAAACAGAAGTGCTTAGATTTTTTTGCGACGATCTGTGGATGTAGAGGCATATAGCCAGATGCCATCAGGGAAAACTGAAAGCTAAGGCAACAGAGATCGGCGTCACGTGCGAATTAGAGAACTCGAGAACTGGCACTGACTTCAAGGACAACTTATGCAACTGTCAGTGCATATGCAGCGTCTAGCATGCTATCCACTACAATTAATTTGCTTCGTGCTGCTTCGTTGCAAAACCCGACAAGTTGGCTATTTTTCTTATCTTAAAATCCATGGCAAGTATTATATAACTAAGCAAGATGAAGCAAAACTGCTCTTTCGTGACCATCTTTAGACCATTACGGTCTGGGCCTGACCAAGCCCGCCACCTTCTTGAGGCTCCGATCCCCCGGCCACGAAAGAGCGTGCAGTCGCATACACGAGGCGTCCCTCGTGCTGCGAGACACGATTCTATAGCACCACATACACTATAGGTCAGACTACGAAATAATGATATTTCGATGATTCATCAATTTTAACCCACTACTGTTTAGCGTCCCAAATAAAGAACACCTGTACTTTGACGCTACATCATAAAATATGTCATGCAGTGGGTTAAGGACAAAAAATCATGGCCATGGTTTTGGACTTTGAAATGTCTGGCCTTGTCATCTGATCACTTGTAATAAATGTGCTCAGTACAGCGAGCTTAAGTGTCTGTATGGTATATCCACTGAAACATTGAAACTATGTTTTTTCGAACATTTTTATGGTTCATCGCGGTTTGAATAAGATTCAGTTGGTTTTTAATGCGCATTATCAGTACTATAATTTGTAAGTGGCCTTGGCTGGATCGAGGACCACTTGCCTAGCCTTGGCATTGGCTCTGGCCTTGGCCTTGAAATGCTGGTCTCGAACCCATCCGTGGTATTAGGACATTGTTTGTGCGATTACGTTAGCGGTACTTCACCGATGTGCTCAGGTAACAAAAATCTGGAAGCATTAACGGCGAAGAGACGTGAACGTCTGCGTGTCGAATTGGAAGACTCGAAAAGACACACTTCTTATGCTTTGTACGACGACTTTCGTGCGACACAGTACTTTATCACGTCTGTTGGCACCTACAGCGGAACCGCAGGTGGCTGTGGAACTTTGATTTTATCATACTCTTACCAATTTTGATGCTTTGTGAATTTATTTTTGAGTGCGTTTCGCAAAGGCCAGTGTTCTTTGGATCTCTATTTCCAGTGGCCGAAGTTGTCCGTTCTAGTGCGTTGTCTGTGCCACTTATGTCCACATTTTCGCCAATTATTGACCAATTTTCATAATTCTTTCACTGGCAAACTCTGCGGACAATTTGCAATAGTGCAATTATTATAATTTTCGCCACACCGTGAATGTGCAATTTACATGTAAGAACGCATGTTTACACTAATTTTGGATCTTCTGCTTTTTTAGTTTTCGAGTAAGCTTATACGGGCAGGTGGGCAGACGGACGGAGAACCAAAATTTGTATTGCGGCCTACGTTAGGCCGGCCGGACAAATACACAACATGACTGAGAGCTCTTTTATTGTCCGCACGATGCTATTCCGCATGTTGTCCGTCTGTCCGTCCGTCTGTGACGTTGGTATGCGTTTATTTGGCCGCCCGGAACGGTAGTTCCCGGAAGGCCTTATGTTTTGCTGCAGTTCTTTATTTTCAACGCGAAATCTCAGAGGTCCCTTGGTCGATAGCCCCGAAATGCTCGGAAGCATGTTTTATTTTAAGCTTTTCCAGAAATTAGACAGGAGTCCTTCCTATTAAGGGTCGTAAACAAAACAGGGGTATGCTTTTTCTTCTTTTTTTAGTCATTAACTCGCTTTTCTCAGACACGATATGAGATATGACTAAGGTTGCTACTAATCTTTGACAGAAAGTCCCATAAAAATGTCCTTTCGATTGACACAAAAATCAACGACCTTGGATGACCTTGAACCGCCATATCGCACTTTACTGCATGAATGATGCGTGAAAATCTGTAAGAACTTATACTGCCAGCAGCAAAGATGTAAGTAAGTAAGTAAGTAAGTAAATGATTTATAAAGCACCAACGTCTCAGAAAGAATCAGGGCGCATGTAGCCCATGCAGGCACTCTACTTTTTAGATTTAGAAGATATAATTATTGTTCATGCAGATATTCCTCGGGATTTCGTGATGAGGGGCTATCAAACGACAGTGTGGTGGTCAGTACCGGCAGTTTTTAGTAATTTCGGTCACCATATTTTTTGCAAAACTTTAAAGTTGAAACCAACTCTGTTATGCAGCGTCATGAAGTGCGTTGTCAGCTTTTAATGAGTGATCCAAAAATAGTTGACTTTAAATAACCTTGATGTGCCATTTTATGCTAAAGTAGGCCTACATGCATGTTTTTGTCGATTTCGGTAGATTTTTCTGCTCCTCTTTCGGTGACAACTACGTAGAAACGAAAAAAATACGTAAAAACTTTTCGGCCCACCGTGCATACAGGCTTACCCAGTGACGTCAGCAGCGATGACAAGCAATAAGAATGCTACAGAAAGAAAGCTAAAGTGGATCAACTGAAATTGTAGTATGTTTATTGCAATTTCACGCTCTACAGAGTTCAGACGAAGTGGTAGGTGGCGGCATTTATTCCGACCGGTTTCGGAGTTTCTCCTCCGCCAATTTTTGGAAATCGAAAAATTGTCAATGTCTTTCTCGTCGAAAAAAAATTCGTCCCAAAATGGCAACTTTGGCGTTGGAACCACCCATTTTGGGGAAATTTTGTGTACAGTTAAAATATTTAGCACTCATAATCTTCTCCGACGCCGCTGAAATGGAAGACTCATTAAAAACGGAGTCAGCATTTGACTGCTGTGGTAAAATAACGGGGGTTGATTTTTTTTGACTGTTGCAGTTCGTACAAAGTTGTGATGTAATCAATAACGTGGCGGATGTTATATACCTGATTCGCACCCCATGCGTAATCCGACAGTGTGAATGGTGGGCAGAAAATTGTTGGCAGTCAAGTAACCCCCGACGCCGGCAATTTAAATTTTCAACATTTTTAAAGTCGATCGTTAAAAATAAAAGTTTGTGTTAGTTTCTTTTACGTGACGCGGTGTTTACGTAGGCTGTCTGGTTGATCGGCGCTTGTTTGTGGCCGCGTGTAGGCCTATGTACACCGTGTTTTTTTTAAAAACGTGCCACTTTTATTGGTTTTTTTCTGAGTCGACGCATGCGCTACCCGGTATGAATTCGTTGTTGTAAACGGCCAAACTACAACTTCTGCATTTTACAAGATAATGTAGCAACAGCATGTGGGTGAGATAGGCTAAACTACAGTCGTTTACGTCAATTTTTTTCGTAATGTTGGGTGCCAAAAAGTAACAAAATCACAAAGTCAAAGTGTTTCACGAAGTTAATCAAAAAATAAAAGTGGTAAGTTTGTAGCCGATCGTACTTTAGTAACGTCGAGCTATTGTTATGAGTTGTCGTCTATCTGTCCGTTTGTCACGGATGTATTGTGGCTAAACGGTGCGAGATAGGGCCTACATTGCTATTGATCATTAACAGGAAGTCACATATTGCTTTTAAATGACATGTAAATCATTGACCTTTGATGACCTTGAAGGGTCATAACGCATTGTGTTATGCCAATCGTGTGGTATTGTGGCTAAACCGTAAGTCGTAAAGCGTCAGCGATGATACCAGCGGATAGGGCGCTTGCGACTTTCTATAGGCTGTTAGTAGTAACCATGTTTCTATCTGCAGCAATTTGGCCTGAATTTTTAGTGAAAATTCTTAAGCTAAACGTGGTCATATCTCAGAAACGGTGAGAGATAGGGCCAAGGTTACTATTAATCACTAATAGAAAATCGCATACGCCCTTTCAGATCAGATGAAAAGCATCGACTTTTGAGGACTTTCAATATCAACGACAACCAGTACGGTCGGCTATCCTAGAGACAGCTAGGCTTCTTGTTTGAGACACGGTGTACGTCGGCTAATAATCAAGCGTGCGGCTCGTAAAAGAGTCAATCGCGGGGATCGTTATCGCTCGTGGCAAGCAGTAGGCCTGCAGTACAGCGGCTGTCTTGTAGACAGGAAGCGGTCTGCGATAAATATTTATCGGCGCAGGTCAAACTCTGGAAGGAAGTCCGCATGCAACGTGTCGACTCGTGTGAGTCTTTGCCTACAGCAGAGCCAATTTGCCAGTCTGTCGATGATAGTGAACTGTATTATATAGGCTACGTGTGTGTTAATACAGTTCAGTATAGGCCTACCCGGTCTGCCGTTTGCTTTGCAACCACAGTCGGTTACTCGGGCTGACCATTCACCTGCATGGAAAACCTAGAAAACGTGAAAAGGTTAGGAAATTTTAAAGTTGTCGGGAAAAGTCAGGGGAAATTGGGAAAAAGATTAATGAAAGTATAGGCCTAAACATCATAGCATATTGTTGTGATGAATATGAACAACAATAAAACCAACGCTGACGCTATACACGGAAGGCTGGCTGAAGACAGACGTAGGCCTACGCCATCCATTGTCATGTAAATTTTTGGATTACGACCATGATCGTGATAACGACTGATAAACAAGGAAAGATGTCAACTCATTGTCGACACAATATGCGGCCGTTCGCCTAAAACCGCTCCCTAACTATAACCCAGACCTTTGATCTTTGACCCTATCAAGTGATTATTGCCATTTTGCGGTTAGTCCTGACCATGGGGAACGTTCGCGCCGATTAAATATAATTTTGGTTTCCCTGCGTCTTTTTGTTTTCAGTAGGCCTAGTCGGGAGACCGTACAAGACAAACAAACAAAGAGACAGACAGACGGACGGAGAGACGCGCAAAGCCTGTAATGCGATCTATTGGGACAGCCACATAATAAACATTAGCAACATTGTAGCAATGCAATATGCATGATATTCGGTATTCCACAGCTAACCAAAAAGGAAATTCTTTCCAGAGCCATGGAGCCCATAGGACGTCGCTGATCTCTCGTTTCCTCAGCTTTCAGCCAGACAACAGTTTACGCTACGGGATTACGGATACAAGGCTAGTGCATCGCGCGGTGTGCCTGTTTACGTCCCAGCTTTCGCCGGTACTCATTGCGCCTACTCGCGGAGGGATGGCCAGGCTGAGTTTGTCTGTTGATCTGAATTATAGTCTGACGCAGACTGTCAAAATTAGTTTAACAAACAGTGGCAAAAAAAGCTACGCGGCTACACTGCCGCAGAGTTCGGTGATAAAATATCGAAAAGGAGAAGCTCTTAGTCTCAGACAATGGCGTCGTGGCAAAGAGGAGGAGGTAAGGCAATGTGTAAAATTTTTGGCCGTTGGAAATTTTTTCAGAATTGTTTTTCGTAATTCTCAACGAAAACTGCAAAAGTTGAGGCCAAAACCCCCTACTTTATTCTGAGAGAAATTTAGAAACAAAATTGAAACTCTGAGCACCCTGTAGCTTAATCTTTTTTGTGGCTTGAAATCAATCAATCAATCATCAATCATTTAATTCATACCAGACAAAGTTACAAACATAAAATCAATAACGCAGTGCATGTGGTCTGATAAAGGACAAAGGACAAGCCTCTAATATGTGCCCTGAAAAAAATAAGAAAAATAGGCAATACATAGAACAAATACAAATAAAGCTAATACCTAACACAATCAAACTATAGGCAGTTCAAGCTTCATAAGCAAAG
>Ga0056128_1000426_pt1 | contig 37295 bp, 25 predicted proteins | sample WorMetLIZISLAND2_FD_71113 | JGI IMG/M metagenome (GOLD analysis project Ga0056128, IMG submission 71113) | Marine gutless worms symbiont microbial communities from Max Planck institute for Marine Microbiology, Germany - Olavius geniculatus... ...
TCCGTGGGCCGATCTCCGCGAAATTTTGCCACATGGTCGGAAGCATGTTCAGTTTACAAATGCCGGTTTAAAGATTTGGGCGCCTGCCCCCCTCAAAAAAAAATTGGGGCGCGAAAAACACGCTAAATTTGGCCCGATTTCGGACCCCTTCTCACTTTGAGCGCGAATATCTCCGGAACGAACAGAGATATTCAAAATCGAAAAACTATTTGACCGACAGCATTTCCTCTCGCGTTGAACAAAAAAAGTTCGGTAAACTTTGGTCCACTAATCACGAAGATTTAAAAGTGCAATTGTACCCGCAAAATCGACTTTTTGGAAAGAGCATATTTCGGCCTCTAGGGGGTGCTGCGCCCCGAAATTTTTACACGCGCCACAGAATGGCCAAGCCTTACTAGCCCATACCCCACAGGGAATGGTAATTCCCCCAACAATTTTTTTTCAATGGGGGTCAAAAATTGGTTTAAAATTTAGCGTATGAGCCACTAGATCTTTGGCTCTAAGGGGATTAGCCTAATAAAACTTTACCACCTAATGTGCCGCTGGATGGGGGTGTTAACGCGTGTACAAAATTTGGGGGGGGCACTGCCCCCTTAAAATTTGGGAAGGCAAAAACGTCCAAAATTTGGCGCGATTTAGGACAACTTTTGACTTTGACTGCAAATATCTCTGAAATTGGTTAAGATATCGACAAGCGGTTAACGGCGTTACAAACTACTTCCCTTTTGCGTTGAAAAAAAAATTGATGAACTTCGGTCCACTAACCACGAAGTTGTGTTTGCTCATTTCGACCTACCCAAAATCGACAACGCGCGCGTTTTCGGACAACACTTTCGACTTTAACCGCGAATATCTCTGGAAGATATAAAGATATCGACAAGCGGTTAATGGCGTTTTCAACTACTTTCAATTCCACGTTAAACGCGAAAAAATTTGCGGACTTGGGTTCATTAACCACAAAGTTGTGTTTGCTCATTTCGACCTACCCAACATTGACAGTTCGCGCGTTTTCGAAGAACTTTAGACTTTGATCGCATATATCTAGAGAATGGATAGAGATATCGATAAATGGAAAACGGCGTTTACAACTACGATCGGTACGTCGAACGCAGCAAAAATGGTGAACTTTCGTTCACAAACAATAAAGTTCTGTTGTCTCATTTCAAACCACCCAAGTTTAACATTGCGCTTGCTATACATGTATATGATAATGCAGTTGCGTTCGGGCCATCTGATTTTGCTACAAACGAAATTTCAACCCCTTAACTGTCCCCCAATCGGACTTACGGCGCCGGGCAGCCTCACGTTGGGCTCTGCCCCATATTTCTAGTTGATTTATTTATTTCAAGAACAAACAAGTACAACACACATATACTGTACGAATTACAACTCGATAGTATTGTGTTTTTGAGATAGAAAAACCAGAGTGCCACTTAATAAAAGCTAAAATAGGGCCTACACATCAAAAATGCACATTAATAATTAGTATCGCGTTATTAATCAAAACGGTAATAACAGCTCAGCGCTAATAAATGCAGTACATTTTCTTAGAAGTGCTGTATATCGTTTATTTTCTCAGGTGGATCTCTGCCCAAGGATTGAGAATACCTTTTAGGTCTTACTTTCGAAGTTGGGTACCTGCCTTGGAGAACAGTAATAAAATTATCCACTTTAATAAAACTAATTATTTGATTAAACTCACGGATTAAAACAGTGACTGAAAAGTTATATAAATTTATTCTTCAATCAATCAGCCAAACAAACGTTCTAATGACATCAGTGGACAGACTGCGACCAGCTAAAGTAAGACATATTATAAAATATAAACATCGACATTGTTACAAACTGTATGTTGAGATTTCAGCCACTGACAGGCCGCAATTACACAATGTAAAAAATGCAAAATATAAAAACAAACAGTTCGCCGTTAAGATGGACAATATACATGTACAATCAGCAAGACAACAATTACTAACAACCTTGCGGTGTTGCGTCTGACATCGCAGCAGTCCGGCCGCTGCCATGTATGTGCTGCCGATTGTCTTAATCTTTTCCACGCCCGAGTACTTGGGCTTTGACAACAGCTATACGCAGACCAACCAGCCAGATATGAACTTAGATTTTTAAAAAAATTATATAAAACCAGGCCACTGGGTCGCCGGGATAGCGATTTTCCACGTTTCGGGTCGGTTCACGAGTAAAAATTCTTAGAAACAATTCCATCCGACTCTGAAATGATGATCTCTAAAATGCAGTTTTCACAAAATGTAAAGTGTACAGTAGGCTTATGAAACTTAATTTAATTAATACATTAATTGTTTGATTAATTAAATAATTTAATGAACACTGGATGAATGAACGAATGAACAAATGGCTAAATGACTGACTGACTAATTAATTAAGTTATTGGCCGATTTTAATACGTAATGTTTGGCACCCGACGTCTCAGAGAAATTTAACGTAAATGACTATAGTTTTGCCCACCTCACCTTAATACTTTTGCTACACTACTTCTTAAATTGCAGAAGTCTTAGCTTGACTGATAACAACAACTAATTCATGCTTAACTCATCAATTATTCATTTATTTTTTTTGTGTAAATTATTGCAGTATTTCACCTGGTCGAAGTCGCAGATGATTTCGTTGAGAAGTCGTATGCACTCGATACCATGTCGACTGACGGCGCTCTGCCGACAGAAATCCCAGAACTTTGGAATCGAAGCAAACATCACCACCACCGCCTCATAGGTCTCATGGTACAGATCCTACGATGCACCGATTAAATAAAGATGCCTTTAAATAAACGAACGTATAGTTTAAAACCAGCTGCGTCGTGAGTTGAAAAAAGTAGGTAAACGCAAAGTTGCAAATTTTCGACAACAGAGATTATGGATGCAGAGAAAAAAAGGAACCAACAAAACGCTAATGTAACATTTTTATTATGCGATAAGTTATCGCCGATAACCTAATACACCGCATTACGAATCTTCCGCGTGCCTCTGCGCCTGTCTGTCCCATGTTGGTTTCTAAACGTTATCAGGAGGAGTAACCCGCGTGCCAATTTTTAGCTCGAAAAAGACAAAGGTCAGGCGGATGACCATGCAATATGTCGGCACTGAGCCGATGTATTTTTCTAGATTTGCATACAGCCGAGTCAAGTGCGTAAGTGGACTGCGTCAAGCGTGGAGTAGCACTGTACTGATTATTGAACAAACCTCTTGTCTGTGCTGCGAACTCAGAAAGTGTTCGGCCACGTGAGCGGGTAAAATGTTTTCCAGAAGCACTTTGTTGACGGAAGCCATAGTTTCCACTTCTTCCTTTTCCACGCCGAACTTACGCCTCCAGATAAAGTCCAACTTCGAACTGATCTCTGTCTGAAATAACACATCAGCGTTGGACATGCACAAAATCTGGTGCAATCGAGTGTGTCTGTTATTTTGCAAACATGTACTAGTCATCATCATCAACAACACTCTCAGTATTTTAGCACTTTATTGTCCTGCCGGTAACTTTATCTTATAAAATTTGCGCAAAGACCGATGTCCGACGACTCAAAAAAAGTCTAACATTTAAAATTTTAATCTGTAACTACAGGTCGGATTAAGTCTTTTCGTGAGTTTATATTTTAGGCCTGCTGTGGGTTTGGTCGGGTTTTGTCCATGGTTCTGGATCTGGTCTAGAAAAAGTGACGCATGTGCCAACTCTGAAACAAAGACGTTAAAATTGTCTCTTGTTTGCAATCAGTCACCAACAGGCATAGATGCAATAAACGTTAGGAAGCCGTTAGCCGTTTTTAAAACGTTAAAAAGCGTTATAAGAAAATATATTTTTAACGTAATATCAGTCGGTTACTTGTCGATCGAAGCAGTGTAACGTAATGATGAGCATCAGCGTACAGAGCGAAACCTCAACTCCAACCGGCAACAACCGCCTGAAAATACACACAAAACCTCGTCTGATTTTATTCATTAACTCTTTACGAACCACAACAAAATACAAGTAACTAAATAATAAAAAAAGTATCCGTAGAACTGCTACATATGACAACACATAAAGTATTATTAGACGTGAGTCAAAAAACAAGGCACCGAACATTTATTTGTCCATACATTTGCCAAATATTGGCCGATTTTCAAAATTTATTTACTCACTGCGTGGATGAGTTGTCGTCGGCGTGGAACACGTGACCGGAAGTGACGTAACAGATGACGTTGTACGTAACGGTTGCAATAATCATGATCGTCAATTTAACATAACAGCTAGTAGCCAGGAACAAACTAACTGACGATAGCGCCATCATGCAGGAGACCGGCCAATACTGAGCTAGCATTGCTGTACACAGCACACTGCTGAACATGCGGCTAATAAAGCTGATAATTAATGGATCTTTGTTATGCGTTGCAACCAATAGCTGAATTAAAACATACAAGCACAAGACTAAATGTAAAAAAACACACATGCAACGCAGTAAAGTCGTTCATCATAATTATATCATCATCATCATCATCATCATCATTACGACACATTCGTTCGATAAAAAGTGACAGAAAGATCACGTTTTGGTGGCGTCAAATGATAAAGCATTATGTGACAAAAATACCGAGTGAGCACTTGTGTTTACATCAACTGTTGCCGTCAGTAACCGCTTATACAAAATCACCTTAGAGCTTAGGTCTAAAGAACATGTCTTCCTGTCTCCTTGCACGTTGATGAGCGTTTGCTTTTTGGTAGCCCGCCTTCATTGTCTAGTATCGTACGACAATATTGTATTTTATGTTTTTGGCAAATAAATACTCTATCTCTCTCTCTCTCTGCACGATACGCTATAAACTACTGCTTACAATTAATGTCAGCTGGCTGACTGGCGCAGCTCACTAGAATCAGTGGCAGCGAGCAGACAGTTGCGCAGTAGATGAGTATAATGGAAAGACGAATCGAGATCGTTGCTTTGCTGCATCGGCTTAGCTGAGCCAACAGGCGACACACACGACTGTTGTACCAGCAGCCAATGCCTCGAGCCTACAACAACGACGACAACAACAACAATTATTACTACTACTACTACTACAACACACAGCCCTGAGGCCCAAAATTCACTACTCTGATTCGTACAACATCCTAATTGTTGTACAACTTGTTTCAGATTTGTTTTAGATTGTCGACTTGTTGTGGATTTATCGTACGATAATTGTAGCACAGCGTGCTGGGCTTGAGTAACAATTACATATTGACGAGCAAAAACGAGAGCGTCTATATAATTGCCGACATGTGTGCCGTCGTCCGTCCAAATAGAGAACGTATTGGTTAGGCCTGGCCTAGTTTGCAGTTGGCGCTAAAGCTACCCGACGTGCCTGAGCCACCCGGACAGCCTGCATGCCACGGCACGGAATCTGCCACTCAGAAGTAGACACGTATGCTAAACATGCGTCACTTTCGTGCAGTTTTTAATGTCCGGTGATCTTAACCTTTTAATCTTTTAAATTAAAAATGACACACCGGTTACTGCCGCTCTGGAAAACGTTCACACCAATTTTATTTTTTTAACGCTCGCTTGTTTTCATTTAGGGACCCGTACGAGAAAGACGGACAGACGAACAAACAAACTACATAAACACGTAATGCGGCCTATAAAACGGCAGAATAACAACGCATTCCAAGACATGAAAAACATTTTAATTAGCGTCGCCCGAAGCATCGTAAGATATTCAAAATCGGTATTAGATTAACTGACAAATATAATGATAACTGCAATAAAAATAATAACGATAAAAATAAATGGTCGTACGTTGGCGATGTCTGCGAGACAGACGACGGACACGAGGCTAAAGATGACGACGAAAACGACGATGATGCTCACAGACCAGGCGCTGAAGCAACAACAACGATTCCATCACAGCAAAGCTAATGTAACATATGATCAACGATAAGTTACCTACAATAAGCGTACGCAATTAACCAAAAAAATGTTTAGCATGACTACACTTCACTGCAGTGATCGAAAGTAATCGTTTCTGGACCCACGAAAAATGCGTAAAATATAAATGTTCGGCATTTTGTGCGCTAAGCTCTACGAAAGTTTTTACATGTTTTCATAAAATTGATCATTAGCCTTAAAAATCGTTATTTAATATTAATTATGCGGCTCTTGCAACAGGCTGCATTGTGGGTCTTGCCCGTCTGCCTGTCGGTGTATCTGTCCGTTTAGGACAATTTTGAAAATAAACTCGTACGAAACGCACGGACGGTCTGTTTCGTACGGGCGTAGCAAAAACACTATCGGAGCAGTGTTTACCTGGTTACCATAGTGACTTGGAGTACAAACAAGCAGACAAAGACCACGTGACATGCGAGGAGGTTCTGTCCCAGCGTGACGTCACACTGGCTAAACCACGCCCACTCGGTGGGAGTGTCCCGCATCAGTAGCAATAGATTTTTAATGCTCGTTTCATCAGTTTGTTCCGTCTCAACTTCACTGCAGACAAACGACAACGGATAACGCATCTCACTCGTTACATTGTATGCAGTGGCGTCGTGGCTGAAAGGTTGGCAATTGCACTTCCTCTAAATTTGAAGTTCTCGAGAAATTTTCCTTTTTTCGGAATTTTTTTAAATACAAAAGTTGGCGCTTAAAAACTCTAATATTGCAAAAACTAAAAAACAAAATTAAAATTCTGAGCACTCGTCTGACGAAAGCGCGCAAATCTCTATCAAAAAATTACAACTTTCTGCCTCCCCTACTTTCTTAACACACGACGCCTCTGGCTGTATTGACTTTTCCTTTTCTAGAATTCAGATCACAATTTAGGGCACGGTAACGCTAAAACAGATCGTGAACTAAAACTATTCAGTGCACCTTAGCGACTTATAGCGGAGTCATTTTACGAAAAGATGGAGAGTAGGCCGAGGACAAAGCAGGCAAATTTTGGTAGCGATCCGGTTTTGTATCAGTATCCGTGGTTCCTACATGAACAGTAAACACGGAAAAATCACAAACCTAAAATCGCAAAAGCATGACAACGGCGCCATATTCGACTTGATCGTCGCAACACTCTGCAATTTTATACAAAAACATCATTATAATTTGTTGCACATTGTAGGACGTTACATAAACCTATACACAATAGATTGTGCTGCGTAGAAGATATCGAATTGCACACTTCGCACGGCTAAACGCATGCGTGTTGCCCCTACATGCAGATACCCACGGCGTTATTATTGTACGCCTATATCTCAAGGCCTGGTCGAATTAACGGAAGCGTTATACATTACCAGATTAAACACAGATGTGACAAACATAAGTGTCATAATGGAACAAGCAATAAAGCTGTTGGGTGTTGTATTTTGTGCGACCGTTTTAATAGGCCGCAATAAGCGTCTTGCCCGTCCGTCCGTATGTCCGTTTGTCTCTCTGTCTGTCGTTTTGCGCCGCCTGTAAAAAATTTTTTAAATGTAGAAAAAACCAAAAGTGCTGCAAATGTTCCCAGGACAGAAGTAGCCGATGTGTCAATTTTCAGTTCAAAGGATCAAGGACTGTCATCGGGCGTCAAAACTTTCAGAGAACGACGCACTCTCGCGTACCTGTTTGTTTAGTGTTTACTTACCGCTAGCGGATTGCGAGCTTTACTCACTGCATATTAAATGCAGCGCAATGGGCGCGTACAACTACGCGGACGGCTGCATACATGTCGGCACAAAACTGGCCGACATCTTTGCTGGTTTACTTTCAACACTATACAAAGTGGGCCATAAAAAACTGTCCCCTACATGTCAGCTAATTATGTCTTCCAAGAGTAATGTACATTTAAACTGAATAACGCACGTTAAAATATAATCAATTCTGAGTAACATGTGCAAATTTCGTGCAAATATTTTGTTAATAATTTTGTAATGGGATAAAATAAATGAAAGCAACTCAACTCTACAGGAAACACAATGGGGAAAACGATGTAGCGTCATTTAACGTACGAGGATAAAACGTCGATCAAACTCGTTCGCCAACAAAAGGGATGGGGCGCTAAACGCATTTGTAAAGAATTTCCTAACAAGAATTGGGCGCTCAATTCTGTTAAAGATCTTCTGCTCAAAATTGACAAGACAAACCCAATTTCTCGAAAGGTCGGCAGTGGACGGAAGCGGACTGTCCGAACAACACAGAATATCGAGCGAAAAGCGGGGCTAATATGCAGCCAGAAAGGCAACCCTGGGTCCTGCAAAATTCCGAGAGAGATTCAGAAGGGCACCACACGCAAGCACGTATTGCCAGCTAGGTCGACTCAGCCTTCTACCCTCCGTGGGACGATAAAATGAGTAGTAACTCATTTACATGAGTTACGGAAGGTAGGGACCTTGGTACAACTGACTGGGGTTGTTTAGCCGGCCGCTGCGCCAGCCTGTATCTGCAGGCTGCACGCGACGGCCGTGCGGCAGCCGGCTCTGGTTAGTGACGAAAGCGCATTAGAGGCGTGTTTGCGATGATGCGCTACACAAATTGACGACCTTTACTTTTTTCTTTACCTTTTAAACAGTTGTTTGCTTGACTGTCTTGTTGTATGAAGTTTTCGCTGTTTTACTTAGACATACACGCAAGCACATATTTTCATTTGTGTTTCACCATTGTGATATAATACAGTTGGGGTGCTTTGATTCTATAGTATCATTTTTTAGTAACATTTTGACATACTCATTAGTTTTTAATATCAACATGTGCAGAGCAAACTAGCAATTTATATGGTATGTCATTTTGTTAGTATAAACAAATGCAGTAGCATGTTAAGCAGAATATTACAGGGGACGATTTTTATGGCCTACACTGTACATTTAACTGAATAATATTTGTATGCATGTACTCCCAAGCTGTGGTAAAAAAAGTTGCCTAATGACTCAAACTCCACTACTGTATTCAAAAAAACTTGTAGAAAAATTATGCAACAATATATAGAAATGTTTCGAATTTGCTGTAGGCCTATAACGTGTTATAGTAAATCCGCAAGTTTCTACGAAATCGGCAACATCACACGCCACCATTGCCTTTCCTCCTCCATTCTCAAACGTATAACTCGAGACCTTGCGTTCATGATAATTCTTTCTACCGTCAAAACTACTATTACGGCATGTTTGTAACTTTGTAACTTGGCGTGTGTTATTCATGTAAAGCTTGTGCAATTGACACTTGCAAATAAAGGCAATTTACTAACTTACCTACTTACAAATTGTACTTCTAGTGCAGTACCGGTATGGGCTACAATCGTCGATCGTACCGTGAGAGCGATATTATTGGCGAGGTTGTTTGCGTTGTCGAGATGTGCGAAAGGCCGGTCGGCTCCCCACGAAGACAGGTAACTGCTCATTCGCATGAACCTCAGACGACTGTCATCGTCAGTTACGTGGCATCGCATCATACTACGCTGTGTGCCATGCCACAACAATAAGTCATTCACTACGCCATTAGGCGGCATAAAATTACAATAGCAACATAATACAAGGCACTATAGAAACTGGATAAACGAATGAAATACCAAAAAAAAACAGCAAAAGCACGTTACATAATTAACTCCTCTTTTCCATTCTTCGCAAATAAAAAATCACTCACTACAAAGCTGCAGAGAATCAGGCGACTGTCTAGCCGTCATAAATTTCGACTTAAAATGATTGATAACTAAATGATACTTCGACGCTCCAGAGTTCCTGTGGATGCCTCGGCAGGCCACAGTAATTCACTCACATATGTGACCCAACCAAAAGTCTTTGTCTCATAATACATCAATTTTAGATGTTTCGTAAAACGGTGTCCAGTAATACCCAAGACATCGTCGTTTTAGCATCGCCAAAAAGTGCAGTTTTCAACATAGTTGACCTTAACGTCACCTTCAACTTTTACTTTCTAAACTCAAAATTTCAAAACAAAAAGTTTATCTCTGTTCCAGAATGCATCAGTGCTGAAAGTTTGGTAAATTTGTGTCTAGTAGTGTTTAATATATCGTTTCAACAAAAGTACAGAGACACCATTAAGCCTAAACTGTTTGTTTTAGGCCCAGGACCTATCTTATGCTAACTCCCACATTAGGCCTACGCGATAGATTTAACGAACATAAATTAATCTCTTAAAACGGTGCATGCGATTCCGAAGTAACAGTAGATTTATTTATTTATTTATTGGTTTTGCGTGCGAAAACGTCTCGTTATACAGTAGGCCTACTTACAGACAATCAAGGCTTTTACGTCAAATCAAATGCAAACGAAATTTGTGACCGATTCACGCTCTGTTAGTATACGTCAGTAAGAGTATCTACTTCGCAAATGATGTCTAATGGCCTTCCCTTCTGGGCATGATCCCGACGTTCTACTACCACATAGTCTAGTAGTCTACTACAACTGTTACACTATACCCTGTAAGCAGGAAGCTGCGGTGTCTGAGACTGAGGTATGATGAAGAAGGTCTCTATTCCTCGTTCAACGAGATACGAGTCGCGAGTGTCGCCATCTGCCGACTCGACGCAGAACTCGTCGCCTAGCAACATGAGCGTTGCCTTGGATACGTGCACGCGTCTATAGCAACCAGCAGCCAATCGATCAATCAAAATACAACCGCTTACACAACGTAACCAGTGGCGTACAAGCTTAGACGCAATCTGACTAAGCTACAGGAAATAAGAAATACAAGAACTGAGAAAGCCTGCTGGAACAGTGATGTTTTAAACCAATCAACACTCATCACTCCCTTAGACATTATACAGCACTTTTTGCTGCTGACTTTATTGCTTATAACTATTTGATGTCATACTTTAGTCGCTAACAGTTAATGGTCAATTTCATGACTCGTTTAAATACGCACAATATCCGGTAAGACGAAATGCGAAAAATGACAAACTATATCAGTCAATAATTGCATCAGTGTGTAAGGTGTTGGTAATAGGCCTACCAAACAAAATTAAAGCGTCGTTATTTAACCGACTTTTATTTAACGCGAAACAAACTAATAATCTAAACTAATTAACTAATTGAGGAACACGTATCTAAGTCATGCACAAGCCTACATCGACGTCATGCATCGCCACCAAAGTCTAGGCTAATCTGTTTCTTCGTCGATTATACTTACACCGATATTCGTTAGTTTTTTTCCATCAGCCTTTTCCACAAAATTTCATCGAAACTCATTTTCCCTCATGAGTAATGCAGCTAAAATACTGGCTGGTATCAATTTAGCATAGCTGAAAGCGTTCGCAGCATTTCTCAGTTGTTCGTTATTGTAAATAACTGCAAATAAGCAATAACGCGAACAGAATAACTTCATTCACTTTAGCGTCGTAAGCCTAACACCTGCGCGCTCGATTCTGTGCCAGAATTTAAAAACATTTCTACTGATATAGGCCCTAAATGTGGCGGACATTCATTGATTGTTGCCTATTAACGCAATAATTCACTGGTTCGACGTGCTTTATAGTCCCATCATTCCGAGTATTCTGTATCAGCGAAGCTGAGGCACTACGGAATGGATTATGCGCTATATAGCTTCACGTTTACTTAGTTTGTAACTTACTACAGATAAACCTACAGACGCAATTGATTGCGCTGCGTAGATGACATTCAATTGCGTCGTGCGATCAATAAAGGTCGTTGCAAGGTCAAATGGACTATAATGAAAGTGAAAGACTGGCGATGTTTTTAGTAGATAGTGTTATAAAATAGTCAATCTGCCTTCTTTTGTGCAGTGATTTCCTTCACCATTTCTGCACTGTCTCCTGCTTGTTGTTCGCGTGCGTTACTTTTTTGTGCTATTATTCAAAGAAACTTTAAGTGCGGTGTCTGTCTGGTTGTTCCCGTCTGATTAACATTAATGCTTTGTTGTATTGTAACCTGTAGGTGCCAAATAAAAATTATAAAATGGTGGTTATGATAATGATAATTTTAAATAATCAACCAATCAATCAATTATTTTTATACAGCGCCTCCTGCAGAATTGAATGGGCAGCAGCGTTTAACAAAAACTAGACACAAATGACATAAAAAGACTCTAAAGTAAGTTTTTAGACACAGAACAAAATATAAATGCCAATGTCCTTGTTTAATTACCCGGGTTTTCCGGTGGACTCCATGTGGTTAGCAATGACAACGTCGTCTGACCACACGTCGTATTGCCACTTGTGAAGACCCACCACGCCAGACAGCACGAACCCCGTGTGGACGCCTATTCGCATGTTCACGTCTACGCCCGTTGCCTCGCGCACGTCTCTGCAATACAGTAAGGCCGTATGATTACTAGCAGCTATCAGAGGCCTCAAACATTTGCTTAGGATTGTGCTGTCATCTGGGGAACACGAGCAGCAAGTTTGTGTCTATATGCAACCGTTATGACGCTAAAAGGGATAATAGCGGTAAAATAACGATTTCGTAAACTGGGTAAACCGTACAGCACCCATTTTCAGGCAAAATTTGCCGTCGACCACAGTCATGAAATAAATACGTTTCAACACAATCTACTGTGTATTATGCCTCCATACACACGCATAATACACTGCAGACCGTGTTGAAACATATCTCGTGTAAACACCGCTTACATGACGACTTGGTTTACCATAAACCCTTATACGTCATACACAACGTAAAAGTGGACTTTCAATAAAAATTCAGAATAAGCTAGACTGATGTGTGTGAGCAGACGGCTGCTTTTCATGTCGACACTGGGCCGACGTGATCGCTTGTTTGGAGGTCATTCAAAGGTCACATGCAGGTAAAGACGGTACTGAACCTGATGGCGTTGATCATGTCGAGTGCCATACAGACGCAGTTGCGAGCGTGATTCGGACGTGAGATTGGCAGACCGGAAACGCAGTAGTAGCAGTCACCGAGCATCTTGATGCGTAGACAGTCGTTCTTCTGCAAGTACACGTGCGACACATGACACAAAATCACGCAGCGCTCGCTACTCACGAGCCAAGACTTCAAACACTCCTTGCCCTGCAGCTAACGCCGCAGCTAACAGCGATCGATCGAAACACGTTTATACCTCGCGAACGAATCAAATGCAAATACTGACAGAGACTATATAGGCTTGGTATTCACGTTTACTGTAGGCAATGTCAAACAGTTTGGCTTTTGAACTACGCTTAAAAGTGCTGACAAGCGCAATTATGCACTGTGCTCCCAATAGGCCTACACAAAAATAATGTATCACAAATCACAGAAAGTTAATAATGCTATGTGGCGTATGGGTTAGCCAAAAAAAAAACAAAAAAATATTTCAAAGCAGCTATTGCAGTTATAATTATGACAATATGTCAGCGGATACAAGTAGAAACGACAAGAACAAAAATGGCCAAAAAACGGAATCATTGTGGCACGTTCACTCAACTTTTTATATTTATTTGCTCTGTGGCAGATTAAGATTGACGGTTTGGCTAAAGTTACAACTGCATGTTTTGGCTGGGTTTCGATAAGCCAGGGTTTAATTCATATTCCCTTTCCGCTGGGGTTAGGACCCCACCTAACACATAGTGTCGTTAATTGAACCCCACAAATGTACCTGCCAGATGGCATCTGAATCCGTCGAACGGTTTAAGCAGGGTGCATAAATGTGACAGACGACAGACGGACAGGCTACGCAACGGGAAAATGTGTAGAAATGGGCGAACTCGCCTGCGCTGCAAAAGCGAGTCCGCCTAACGAGAAGACAGCGAGCGACTGCACAATAAGGAGAGTTGTGGAATGACTTGCCCGCGCGAGTTGTTCGAACTTTCCCACAAGTTCATTGAGCATGCGCACAAGCACTGGAGCTGTACAGTCGGACGCCATCGTTGTAAAGTTGACAATATCCGCGTACAGAATGCTAACAAACATTGAAGCATACCGCATATAATATGTACAGAATGGGTCGTAGGCCTGAAAAGTAAAAGAAGTATTTGAAAAAAGCAAAAGCTCACGTAACGCGCGACAGCAGCGGTATACCACTTGGGCAATCAGTTTACAGCGTGCAATAAAATAACAGTGTGTCTTGAAAGAGTAACCAAATCTGAAGCCTCCGTGTGGAAGACTCTTTGAATCCAGAAGGTCGAAACTGAGATTGTTAAAAATGTGCGTTCTGTGCTAAAAATTTCATACACAACTTGATTGAGCTTGTCCAGGTCTATCTCCAGCCGTTTCGGCGCAATTCACTTTTGAAATAGGCCCCACAGTCGAAAATTGCAAAAAAACACTAAAAATCCCTTTTTGGGGGTTCAAGGTTATTCAAGGTCATTTAAGGCCATCGATGTTGACACCATTTAAAAGCTCGTCACTAGTGCTTGTTATGATAAGTAGCATGTCTGTGCCGCGTGCAACTGTTTTCACGCTAGACGAAACAATAGTGGTAAAATTACCACTTTTTAAGGGGGTACTTTTCTTTGACGCCCACCTGCGCAGGCCTTCTTAAATCTAGGGGGTCGGGACTTGAACAGCTAAAATCTGCATTTAATGCTGAAAATTTTATGTGCAGGTTGTCTTGATCTATCTAAAGCCATTTTGTTGCAATTTATTCTTGAAATGTGCGCTGCAGCCAAAAATTGCGAAAAATTCACTAAAACCCCTATTTCGTTCAAGGTCATCGATGTTAATAAAGATAAAAAGCCTGTCACCAGTGCTTGTTACGATATGCAGCATGTCTGGCTCTATATGCAACCTTTTTTACACTCAACGAGCCAATAGCGGCAAAATAACGTCTTTTAGAAAATACCTCTTTTTCACGCCATTGTTAGAGGGGAACCCCTCACCCAGAAGCATGAAATTTTGTTACAATGAACTAGAGTTCTTGTGGCATCCCACAGTGAAGATTTCGTGATCGTAGTTTGCACCGTTTTGATACAATCGCAGAGTGTGACAGACGGAGAGACACACACACATACGCCCAGGCCATGACTAAGACGCGCGTAGCATTCTGCTGTCGCGCGTAAAAAAACTGTTATCACTACTATTAAACAGAATAATTTTTAAAAAAACATACGTGAGACCATTAGATACAATACTAATTTTATAGCTTACCGATATTCCTGAAATCCTTTGTTTATCATTGAGCACAATAAGTTTTCTATGATAAATTTACAATGTAGGCTGTGAAAAATTAAGCCGCCTGGTTTCACCAACTGCAGAAAAACAAATAAATTTTATTATAATGCTTAAAATAAGTTTTTAAAATTGTCATAAAAGACTGCATCACAAAACGCTTCGTGTACGCTCTGTAATGAATAGTGGTATTCAAAACTTACCTAATTCGACACCTAAGCATTTACATGTACATATTTTAATACCATCACTACTTCATACTTCGTTTTACATTTCACTGCTTAGAAGACTTTCTTGCTCTTTCAAAAACAGAACTCCCTTTCTGTTTTTGCGTTTTTATTAGCAGAACGTTTGACGTTATTTGCAGTTAACGCGTTACGCAGTCATTTAGATAATGAAAGCAGTTAATCAGATAATTGGAATAACTGATAAGAGGCGCTTGGGACAATTTTCCAATCAGCATCAAATTCAATACACTTTATTTTTTGCACGTACCGTACTAAGCTGTATACAAAAGCTGTTTTTTGTGTTTATCTCTTGAATTACCTGACATTTTCGTGGACCTTGACATACATGTCGTGGAAGCGTCCGTAAGCTGACTTTTGTTGTCTGCTATGTTGCTGGTGCTGTGACTCGCTACTGCTAACCCGCAGTCGGTGTAACATCTTATTTTTTAGTTCCACGGCCACGTGCACGGGCAGCACGCTCAGTAGCAACTGTTCCTGTAAGCAAATCAACGTCAACATCACAGCCAGAAGCGATCAAAGACCTCAAACCTCCGCTAAAAATGGTAATGCCATCTGGAGAATACAAAATACTTAATACAGCTGCTAACCAAAGAATCCTACTGATCCAACATTCAGAAGAAAAAGAGCTAGCTAAAAGTTGGTTTAAGCATAGGGCCTACTGTAATAAAGTAAGTAAACAAAAACGATTATATTGTCCGGAGCAACAAGCGTCACTGCGCATGAACTGTACAGTGTACATACAGTCACAAGGGAAATGGTATGAAATGCCGAACAGCTGGCTTTTGAGACGGGACCGAAAAATTGCTAAGCGGAGGTAACACAGTAGTCAGCAACTTACTCAACGTTGCTTGGAAATGATCCGAGTGAGATCTGAACCTCAATCGGCAAGCTTTGAGTTAGTTGTAAACTTCATCGGTAGACAATAATTGCACCTATATAAGCATACTACTACTACTACTATACTACTACTAGACCTACTATCACTACTACTGTATCGGTACTAACCTGTTGTTGTCGTTCGTTCTCGAGTTTGACTCGTGACTCGATGTAGCTGCGGATGTGAGTAAAAGTTCGTCGATGTCGACTGTCGGTCAGCATTCGCTGATGAAGACCCACCGCATTGGCACAGGCCAGCACAGCAACGTTCGCCATTACCTCAACACCGGCAACAACAAAATACGAACTTAGCGTGCATGAGTGAAGTGGTTGGGGGAGTTTTGGACAAGAAGTTTCATATCGGCACAACTAGTGCTGACACGTACGCAGCCGTCCGTTTTCAACGTCCGATAACATAAAAATTTGACCTGTTGAATTGCAAATGTGCTATAAAAAACGTTCTAAAAAGTTTGATTCTGCGCAATTTTTGTTTTTGAGTTAAAAGATCGATGGATGAAATTTGATCACGTTAGCACACGTGAAAATCGCAACGTTTGCTATTGCCTTAACAAAACAACAAACAAACAAACAAACAAACAAACAAACAAGGCAGAAAGACAACGGTAAACAAAAAACAAAATTAAAGATAAAAACAGGTTAAGAAGTTTTTAAAGAAGTTAGACACGCTTAATCATAACTTACCAGTCACAGTATTATTAGAAAATATTGTTAGCAAAGAATAAGCAAAAAAGAGAACAAACAACTAAATATTTTAGCAATTTTTTAAAATTCACATAGACACAAAAATCTGTTCTAAATTAGTCATAACCTAACAAAGCACAACAGCAGTGATATAGTCTACATGACAGTATGCATAAAATTTCTTTGCAGATTTTTGTGCAGGTTACTGCTTCCCAGTATAGGTGTAATATACGCTTCAAAACTCGATTTACAAAATCACCACTTAAAACGACTATAGATCTGCATGTTGTATTGCACAGTGGGCCTACGTCATGCCCAACGCATAAACTACGTCAAAGAGAGTCGGATTAATCTGATAGTAAAATGGGTTTATCTCTCTAATCCGCGTCTTAATCCTGCATAAATGTAGTTCTGGGATCTACGGCCTAATCTATGGTTTATCGGACTGCGCAGCCGTCCGGAAACAAAACGTAGGAGGTATGTAACGTAAATTGTTACCGGAGCCGCAAGAATCATCGAGCAGCGCCGATCCCCCTCTTTAGCCTTCAGACAGACACCAGTTTACACTACAAGACCACGCTTATGCATCGCGTGATGTATTTGTTTACGCCCCAGTTTTCGCTGGTACACACTACACCCATCCAGGAAAGAATGTTCATACCGAGATTACCCCATATCCGTCTTCCGACAGTTACCTATCCAGGTACTAACCGGTCTCGGCGTAGAGTAACTTGGTTGGTTGTGTTACTTATATACCACATCACTGTATTTTATGCAAAAATGTCCAAAACGAGAAAAATCTGTCGTCCTGCCACACAGTGACGACATATTGGCAGTTGTTACCGCTTCGGGAAATTTTTACGTCAACTTGGCTTTCCTACGTTTTTTTGGAGTCAAAAGCTTATACGAGACGGACGGGAAGACAGGGAGACAGACGGATGGACAGACAGGCAAACAGATAAAGTCCAATTGGGACGGCCGAATAATAGCCCTAACCACAATAATTTTATAATTTTAGTATTTAAAGTAAAACATAATGAGCGTTTACCTGTGAAGCAAGCTGATCGGTAGATTGTAACGCGGTGATCAAGGTAAAGACAGCCAGGTGAACCAATCCCGTTATCACCCCGAGCGCCACACAGTGAGCCCCCCTCCGCACCGGTAGCATGGCATACGACGTCACTATGACGTAATAAACCATGGTTACGTGACCGCCGCCGGACGGTGACGCCAGCAATGACGTCACGGCGACCAGCCAATAGCAGGCGGCGATGAGGGTGCCGGCGCGGCTGTAGCGTGAACACGTGACCGAGGTGATAAGTAATAAAAGGTAGATGACGCATGCTGATGACGACACTATTACGTCAACAGGTGTGCTGGCAGTTGCCTACAGATTACAACAGATTTAAAAGTTAGACCGAGTGTGTTTAGAAAATATTCACTGCAACTCATCTCAGAGCTACAGAGCGTCACCTGTCACATCCTGGGGTTACACTGTGCTACCTGCCACCAGACACAAGTGAACGCGCCCGTCTTAACTCAAGCTATGCAGGATGTTATTTGATGGTATTGAGTTGCGGGTGAAAACTTGATAAAACTAAGGCGCTCAAGTAGACAGTTAGGGACCGACGGAAAATGCTCACTATACCCAGTGCCGACATAAATACGCGCAGCCTCCGTCTAGTAGCTCTAATTTTGACTTTTTAAACCGAAAATTGAAACAGTAGTTATTTCTGACCTGGAATATTTTTGTTTTTGCGTTGTTGTCGTCAAGTTAAAAACACGTATGGGACAAAGCAAAACGTAATGCGGCTTAATCGGATGGCCGCGTAATGACGCTGGTTTTTTTAAATGCAGGCACGATAACCAAACTTTTCTGTAGAGCACATACAACCGTTAACTTCTATTAGGGCTCATGGACGTTTGTCCATGCTCGAAAACTTGCGCGATGATATTGCATCGTATTGTGAATTAATTTATTCTGCGCTAAAGTAAGAAAAAAGACTTGATCCCCCGAGTCACTGGAATAGGTTGCTATAGAAGGAGGGGATGACAGAGAATGCGGGCCGGAAATAAAATGTCCGTTTTGGCTTAAAAGAGAATGTTCGTTTAACGAACAGTGCCTGGCTGGCGCTAACAAGATTAACGTGTAGTAGAAATATGCGCGATGCGGCGTGATGGATGATGAACGATTGTCCGGTCTTGTCAGATTATGATCGAGCATCACGCTTATTAATGAGTCTTCGCGAAAAGCAGGATTATAATTAGCAGACATTAGCGAGATGCTGCTTGGAACCAAAAATATCGGGAGCTCTGTGTATTCAAAAAATTTGCAATGGTATACACTTGTGCACTCGTATTGTAGGCAGCATGCACGTGATTAACGTCGGGGAAATGTGTTAAAATTGTCAACACGAAGAAAAAACATTTGTGAGTGCAGAACGGAAAGTGGTCATTTTATTTGACGCAGCTGCGCCTACTAAATCTAATGTATTTCTAAATCAGTTTGCACTAGAACGCTATCAAAAGTATTTTAGAGCTAGTTGTCGCCTTAACATGTTACAACGGCCTGAAACGCGACGAGAAGTAGCCACACAGATACAGTGTATACAAATTGCCTATATGATGACGACGAAAAAATTAGTTACGCGACACCGCACAGCTTAGGCCTATTGTGACTTATGAGTGAAAAAGCCGATCGAATGACACCAAAAACTCATGATGTTTGATTTCAAATTCTATCACACCGCAATCGATCTGAACAATCGTTTGCTTACACAAGTCACGAAGATACTCCGGACAACGTATTGCACTGTGCGTGTCGCAATGATTCAGGAGCTGATTTGCGGCCCGCTAGTCCATTGGACGTGCCACCGACAAAAGGTCGGCTACATGTCCGGAAGCAGACCTACTGTTTGGCGCTCAGTTTACGATCCGCCAAGACAAACCGTTAATCGCAAAAAACGAAGCGACACTGGTCAAATTAACGGTATCGATATAGATGAAAAAACTTTTACCAGTTACTTATTCAAAAATGCGCGATTGGTTAATCATTAATTTTGATTACAAACTAAACTGTGTTCATTGTCTAAGAACACGCATGTTTTTGCTAAAAATCATTACCAGTCACTCAGCTAATAGCTTTGTGGTAGAACATTAGCGCAAAGTGGCACACTCATTAATCAGAGTGAATGATTTGCAGCTTCCTGCATAAGAGGCGGCACTAAGCCATCATCATAGATCCTAGAAACGTGATCCCATGACACAAAATGCCGAGAGAGGTTTTTATCCCCTTAAGCCCCTAAAACAAGTTTTCCCCTCTCTACTTTCTTTTCCCGTTTCCTCTTTCCCCTCTTTTCTTCTCTCCTCCCTTTTCCTGTTTCCTTTTCGAGGCTTTCCCCAAAACACAGCTAGGGAGTCTGAGAAAAGACAAGCGCATTTAGAAACAAACTAAAAAAGAAATTGACATAACTAAAGCTTTATATTATACCAACTTCGCTTTTCTCTAAAAAACTAAAAACCTACGGCACCATTTTTTGCTATGGAGAATTTGCTCCCACTTCCAGGTTTATAAACTGTGTTGAGTCTCTGATGGCGGGCACTCGTCTGGCGTCTGTCCGTAGTGTCAACCGCTGACAGACTGAAGACCATTAAACCGCAGTAAAAGACACTTTGTATAGCGGAAACTACAATGCTATTAAGCCCGGACTCCACTTAGAGACTTCTTCAAAAAGAGTCGTACAACAAGCCGTATGACATCTTGACATGTTAAGATATTTTGGATTTGTTGTAAACTTGCAACTTTTTATGGACTTTTTGTGCAACTTGCTGTTGTTTTAGCTGAGTTTAGTTCAATACGGTTATTTCCACATCGCAATTTTGCAAAATGTCACATTGTGCCCCCGTTGAGCATTGAAACAGATACGTTTCAAGTTCGCGCCTAACATTGTTTGTTGCACGTAATGTGACAATAGTGTATAGGCTACAACAAGCTTGTATAGGTTTGCTGTAGGCTTTCGATTTTTGACGTCAGTGGAGTTCCGGCTTTAGACTGCGCCAAAAATTCGTTTTTGCTGGACCGCATACCCCTCGCTAGCCACTAATTCAGCCCCATTTTCACTTTTTTCGATATGTTGCATAGGCTGCGTTGTACATCATGTTGTAGAACATACTGTACAACATATTCATTTACAACAAGTTGTACACCAGTTTCATATCAAATCAAAAGCGTACAAACCAGTTTAACAATACACGGTAGACTAACATGTCCAGACGTTGTATAAATTCAAAGCTTTTTGTAGGCCTACGACTTATTACTCAACAGAGACGTCGAGAGATCCGGAAAAAACATTCTCGCGAAAATGTTTTTAAAATTTTGTTTTTCTAAATGGCGCATTCTGGTGTACTTTTTTGAGCGACGGCGAGGCTCCAAAACGTCGCGGGGTCCAGGGAAAACTTTCCTTTTCTCTCCCTCTCGACGGGCCTGTTATCCAATAAGATTACATCAAACTGAAATAGTGGAGTTTGGGCTAAACAGCAAACGTGTTTAGTCTATAGCATTTTTTGGCTGAGTGCATGGCCGATCGATGGTCCTGATGTATACGACTCTGTTGGGTTACAAACTAAACAGCGTTGAAATACTGAGCCATTGCAATTAGAGATGCGCCATACTGAAGTACTCGAGTTATTCGATGCCGAAATTAAACTCGAGTAATACTTTTAGATTAAACTAATCGCATAAAGTATTTATTTTTCGATAAAAAATAATAATCACAAATTTCTAAAATTAACCTAGATCAATGCTAAGTATTGCCTTAAATATTGCCCTCGGGTAAAACACATCTGAAAACAAAAAAAAACATGTAACCTTAATCTTTGACTTATGACCTTAAAACTCAATACGTTTCTAAACGTTGGCGAAGTATATTTTTGTAAAAAATTTCATCAAGCTACGGACAACGATTTACGAGTTATAACGTAAACAGAATTAAAGCAAAAAAACTTAGTGACAATGCCGAAAAACAATACTGCCGTCGCTTACGCGGGCAGTAATAACATCTGGCAATTAATGTGGCTAAAAATAATTCTAAACAAGGGCACAAAGTACAAAGCCAATGACATAAACAGCAAAGCCATACCATGGTAACCTGCAGTAAATTTGTAAATGATAGTCGCGACAACAGCAAGTTTTTTTTCTGGTACACTGTTCAGCTCACATCAATATTTACAGCTTGCTAGATGAGTGTAACGTGACAGAAATGACACAAGACACTGTCTCTCTCTGCGGATTTCAGAGTCTGTTCTTCAGATGTGACGACAGTTGGCAGGTCGTTCCGTTCGAATTACGCAGTGACGTTTTACATCTCGAGCACAGAACCGATAATTTTTACGCTTTGGACAATTTGCAACATTTTTGGCAAATGTGCTGAGTCTTAATTGTCTATAATGTAGACAAACACGTGCATAACATTATAGCGTTAGCAGTTTTACTGAAATGATGTATTTCAGACAATGGTTCGACAACGAAAGAACCCGTTCTGTGAAGTGACCCCATCCTTCGGCCGCACTAGAAGTTAAAACTTGGAGGCTAGGAAGAGGCCATAGGACAAGGTGACCACCAGATCGAGACACCGCAGGCGTTGAGGGGAGTAGAAAATGGGAAGAGCGTATACCGCAATATATTCGAAATTGAATTTGACGCATTTTAAGCGTCACAAAACGCATGTGCGGCAGCTAGGAGGATATTTCCGCGTTTCGTGCGCCGCAGCTAATGATAATGACATACGTAGACCAGTCCCATGAACCGTTGCTTTAAACTAACTGGCTAAATTCTAACGTGTAGTACCATTACTGGTCTATCCAACGCAACGCACAAAGGGCGCAACTCAAGAACGAACAACGTTTCTATCATTATATATTTCGCCCGTTGCGTCGTTTACGTCAGCTGCGTTCGTTGCGTGATCTCATGCGTTAGTTGCGTGCGTTGCGTTGACAACGGCTACGTCTAAGACAAGCTTTTGAAAGAAAAAGAAATTGTGTTGGATGGAAGCCAAGCTTAAGGTTCAGTGACAATGGATTATCCATTGAGGTTGTCGTACGAACATTTTCACACCAAAATGCGGTTGGGCTTAAGCCCCCAACTTAAGAAAAGTGGGGTTGGCCAACATTTGAGGGACGCAGCCCCGTAGCCCCATAGCTGGCGCCGCCATTAAGCCACCAAAGTCTTTATCGACACATCTGCGACGACGATGAAGTACAATCGCAGATAACTCGGTGCGATGCCGCTAAGACTCAATATATTGAACGACGACTTTGAAAACGATTCTCTCTGCAGACAATGCAAGCTAATGAGACGTACATGTAAACTCCACTAACTTAGATTAGGCATAGTTGTGGACTAGGCGCACAGCCTGTTGTACAGCGTGTTTGTAAGTCAGTAAGTAAATAGGTGAGATGACTTAAAACGCCCAATTTAACAGTTAACCACAATGCGGCGCGCTCTCAAACATCCGAACAAAAGTGTCTTTAACAGCCGTTTAAACTGTTGTGCGACAAATACGCAACAAATCGAAAAAGTGAAATATTGGCTTTCCGCGAGCCGCCGAAGTGATCGTGGCATCCTGGAATTCCAAAAACGAACAGTGCAGCGGCACTTTGAGCTATTGAGAAATCGCGTGTGGTAGTCAGGTATATAAGCCAGCGTGCTGTTACAATGGTCAAACCGGCTGATAACGTTTGCAAAGGGCCGTATTGCCGTCGTAAGGTGTCTGTCCGTCCGCTTGTCTGTTTGTCTGTTTTCTGTAGCGTTGATGTATCTTTGAGTTACGGGTACTCTAAAAGTAAGTACACCGTTAAACGAATAATTGTCTTAGGAGGAGCCTTATGCAACATTAGCGACTTAGTCTCAGTTACGCCTGACGTTACCAGAAAGCAAGGCTGTAAACATAAAATAAATGCAAAATAAACACAAAAAACAACCAAGACAAAGCTTCGCAAACTTGGACAAAAAGAGAAGATATATAATTACAGCTGGACAGTTGGAACTGATGATCACAGAGACGTAAAGCACTAAAGCTGAACTGCTAGACTAGAGATTTTCTCATGAGGTAATACAATACTCAGATTTTACACAGCGCTCATGCCGTTGAATTTATGTTGAAAATTTTCTAATCCTTATTATTAGAAAGCTGTTAGAATAAATATCAGCCGAACAAAGTAAATTCTGACATGGCAGTGCTATGATGACAGCAATACAAATATTGTCGTGACAAATTATTTTACTATTTCTATTCTGTCCTAGAGGGAATTCGGTCCTGTCGTATTGATAGAAAAAAAGCGGTGACCAAGAGAGGCAAGTTGAGTTTCATCTTCCCCTCTTATGCTGTGCTGACGGACGCACAACCGACGATGGGTTTAATGAATAATATATTATTATTTGCAATATGCAAGACGTTGAATGAATAATATATAGATCTGGCGTGAACTATCACAGCAGCTGTAACAGCTGGACAGTCCATTTTTGCCTGTACGTCATGGGTTGAAAGCGTGGAAATAATTTCGCACGTAGACGTCGAACAGTTACAGCGTAAGTCAGGGAATCCAAGCTATTGCGTGGTCGTTCTAATATGCTGCATTACGGGTGTTACCCGTCCGTCCGTCTGTCTGTTTTGTGCGAACTCTTAGTTCGAGTACACAAAAGGCGTAGAAAAAGACAAGTTGGTATTAACTTTTCTCAATTTTAGGACTGGAGTAACCACTAACCGGTGTGACCGAATGTGCCAATTCTCATATCAGACTGTTAAAGTTTGGGGTCATTGGGTATCGAAAAATCTCTAGAAAATGAAACACAAGCCTGCACCATGTAAACATTAACTTATGGCTAGTGGATCGCGCGTTGGGCGGTTTCATCGCCCACTGCACACTATAGGCGCAGTGAGTGCGCACGATACAGTTGCAAGAAGGACGGCCGTATACACGACAGCACATGGCATGCCGATTTCTTTGCTTTGTGTAACCATATTTTGCCAAATATTGACCGGTTTTCGAAACGTTTCCACTGGCGCAATCGGCAGGAAGACTGCGATAAAACGTCATTAAAGATTCCGCCGTCACTCATAAACGTGTTGCTGCACTACCGTGTGAAATATTAATGCCAGAAAACTAGCGTGCCACGCATGCTGCAGCACCGTCTTGTTGTGGAAAACTCGCCCAAGACCTAATTATAGCAAACGGCAAATGCAGTCTCCAAATCAAATCAGCGTATGTCAATATTTTGTCGAATAACTGAATGTCGTTTTCGTGCAAAGAAGGCGTCTTTGCTGTACTAATAAACTTATGTTTAATTGCAGCGAATGAGTACTGTCAACGATTCTGTGATTTTTGGTCTTGCTTTTTATCAGTAAATCAAACCATCATTCGCAACTATTTTAAAAAGCTAAGTCTGGCATTGCGATTAGTTATTCATTGTTGCTCTTCTTGGTTTAATATTACTAATTTACGCTCCAGTCTCTTTGGCGAGCGCGCAAATGTTCAGCTGCTGCCTTGCAGTTGTTGAAAACTAACATTTTTCAAGTTAGTATAGCGACATGTAATTATATTGCAAATTTCCTACTTAACGAGTCAGTAAAAATGAAAAGATATCAGCATTTGACGAAGAATGAATTAACAAAAGTATATAACATAATCCTATTTGCTCACAACAACTGCCATATCACTTGTTTCCTATGTTTTATTCATACAATAGTATAATTGTGATTTTGTTGTGTTTTTGTCTGTTCTGTGTTTTGTGTTGGTCTAGTTTTAGCCGGCCTGCGCGGACGGCCGTATAATATGCCAACACTGGGCCGATTATCGCCGATATGATTTTCTTGTTTCGAGTCGCGGTGTACATTTAGCGGGTGCGTTTAGAGTCGACTGTGGCTGTTGCGTATTTTAAACGGCAATAAAGCACGCGAACGAAATCAGCTGGCTGCTGCGAACGTACGTAGATGCCTGCACGACAGACTGTGGCACCGGTGTTCACACGAACGACACTGTAGTCAATCTTAGTACGTCGAGGCGACTAATTACCAGACAGAATGCAAACAAATGAACAGGTCAGGGACACTATGCTGCTGCTATAGGGTGGATTGGATTAGATTTGAATCTGACATTTTGCATTGGTCGCGTGAGGGGTCATCCAATAATTTCTGTCTGTCTGTCTGTCTGTCTGTCACGTGTTCATTGTAATTTACCGTAGGCTTATCTTGTATTGTGTGCTTTTGTAGCGTTTGATTGTATCTGCCGTCGGCGAATGAAGGTGTTCATAATTACGTCACGCTATGGCGAGGAAAGGATGGACCCGCTGGGGGAGAGTGGGAGAGAATTTCTGTCCGTACTGGCTGTAGCTTGTGACATATGCACTGGTGATACGAAAACGTCTACCTTGAATAGAATTTGAAAAAAAATTATTCTTAGTTTTAGCATGTTTTACACTCTAGCATGCACTTATATCACGTTAAATCGCATCGCTTCTGTGAGGATGCACGACAATGATGACGTAAATAATACACTAAAATTTTAAAAGCCGCCAGCATTTGATTCTAGCAAATCTGGCAACAGAAGTTTGGATTAAACAAGTAAGTAAGTCAGTAATCTTTCATTATTAACTGATAAACGCACGTGATTACAGTTACAGATGGACACTCGCACGGTAGCCTAGATGAACTGTTCTCTGTTTGACATTACAATACAGTCTCGTATCTCGTTATAATTAAAAATATGAATACAAATCACCATTGTTTAATAAAGGCGCGTGCAGTAAATGTGACATAATAATGCAGCGAATCAAACCTGAAGGTTTGTTACAAACGGAAAAGTAAAATGGCAATTAAAAATTAAAAAAAACGTATATTATCCTGGTCCATAAGCTCGAATCATATAGGCCTAATATCAGTTTAAAACTTCGACATGGTGTATTGTTTATAAATATAAAAATGATTTGCTGCAGATTTCTTGTACAAAAAGCTATATGACAAATGCATAACACATCATCAGCTTGCCGTGCCCGATGTACAAGCGTAGGCGGCCTCATGAACTAAGCACTGATAACCCTTTATGTCCTCTGTTTGTCTTACCATTTCGACGCACTCTTTGTCCCCCTCTCTCTGGGTGCAAACTGGCATGTCACTACGCTCGGCTTCGCGGTTACATTAGCGAAGTCCTTCTTCAGCGTCAGCAGTCTTTGACAGTGATCTTCCGGCTCTTCCACTTCTTGTATTCCGCGTAGCTTATATAGCTTACTTTGCAGTTGTGATGTAAGGCTGAATACTTACTAAGTCAGTCAATTAAATCAATTTGTTGACTATTTTAATATGACACTGTCGCAAAGTATAGTGCAACTGAAATGAAACTGTTCAGAAAAGCATGAAGACTAGTGCGGTTGTGGTACTAAAGCTATCTCAAAATAAAATCCAAAAGCCCACAGATCTGTGTTCTGACCCTGTCTGCGTCATTATCTGCTCGCAATATTACTCAAAGAGTTACGAAGATTATGTGATAATTTTTAGCATAGATTGGGCGGTTAAAACAATCGGTTCAATTTTGGTGGCGATCGGTAGTATGTCTGCTAGCTACAGACCGTGAATCAAATTGTTCACTGACGCGGGCAATAAATGGCCGCATAGTGCGCTGCGGTATCATTAGCTAATGCCAAAAAACCTGCTATTTCCGAGCTTGTAAAGCGCTTCCGGTCACGATTCTGACTCATGTAGGCCTAAACAGCGCTATAGCGACCCAAACCTTTACCTTTTAATCTATCTCTGACCACATTTATATTAAATAAGAAGCGACTGTGATGGCGGCAGTCGTACCTGGCTGGCTAGTGTACGTCGCAGCACGATGTAAACGACGTGGTAGACGACTTGCATCATCAGCAGCATCGCGAAGCACGTCCGACCGAACTTCAGCCGGTAGAACGAGAACAGTTCGTTAACACTACTCGTCGTCGTCGTAACTGTAGTCGCCATCAACTGCCTAATTCACCGTCGACGCCTGCGAGAGCTGGGCGGTGGACGTCCGCATATTATGTCGGAACAGTTCGTTGACACTGCTCGTCGTAGTTGTAACAGTTGCCATCTTGTCGTCTGAGCTACAGAGCCTCGAAGATTTGGAGGTCATGACCTTAATCTTTTGAGTTTACGTGACGTCATCGTTCACGTGACCACTCGTTACATAGGTGGTCAGTTATAACGATACGTCGCTTACACGGTTGCTGAGATATGGAGCCTCGAAGACTTCGCGTTTATGCCATCTTGTCGTCTGCTGCACCCGACGACATTGCCACTGCGTAAAGACGCTGGAGTGGGCTAATATAATCTCGGTTGCTGCTGCTGGTGCTGCGACTGCGGCTTATCTGCCGTCAGCTGGTGTTTAGTTGACCCGCCGATAATGTCCAACCAGCGTATCTGCCACTCTGCAGGCATGCTTTAGTGCTGGGCAAATTAAGTCTGATGGTGATTCGATGTGAAGGAATGACGACTTTAAAAAAATTGGCAATTTGATTTTTAAGTGCTATATTTGGGAATTAAAATCAAATCGCAAGCTTTTTATGTCGAATCGTTGTTCAATTAAAAATTTTTTTTGCGATTTGATATTGCTTGACTCGACGTAAAATTTCAAATTTGGCCCATCACTTCTACGTGTTTAGTATTGTGCGTCGTATCCGTTGAGAGAGAGAACGTTTATTTGTCTCAGGTACATTCACACAGTTACAATAAACAAAGGAAAAAATCGTGAGACAGGTAGTCAGAAAAGACAATGCCCATCATGTTTGATTACCTTAAAAACCTTAACTACAAAAAAATTACAACTACAAATTTAAAAAAAAAAACTACTCAACTACATAGACATACATCATAAACATGCAAAGTCATACACTGTAACATGCAAGACTAGAAAACTATTACTGCAGGGTACGCACATGTACCTTGTATTCACCCAAAACATAGCAAAAAAATGCTAAACCTCAAGGCAAGCCAGTAAGGTGCTATATAATTTCGTTATATGTCATGATGAAAAAGAAAACGTCGTAATTCTTTTTAAACACAGTTATTGGCGCAATATTCTTCAAACACTGAGGTAGTCTATTCCATAACTGGCTTGCCCTGAAGACCAGCATCCTCCTACCATACTCCGAGCGGACACAAAGACACATGCAAGTTATTTTTAGAGCGAGTATTATGTTGATGGATAAAGCTATTAGCAGAAAAAATAATGACGAGAAATGATATCGATCGCTGCACGGCTGAGACCTTTTTACCAAATTTCGAATTATTTAACATTAATATTTAAATTACGTCGGAAAAGAGCGTGCCAATTAACCTGAATTTGAATAATGAATTTTAGAACCGCATCAACGGTGATTTAAAATGCGAAAGATCTGCTACCATTGCACTTGGACAGCGTAAGAAAATTGGTTCCCGATATAAAATTTACTTGTATCGCAAAAAATTTACTGTCAGATTATATTTAGCGAAGCACGCCGTTGTCTTTAGATAACAACACATTTCTAGTTAATTGAATTGCATCTGATCTGGTCATATTTATGGTCATAGTTAATAAGCAATCGGATTAATTAGTTTCAATAGTTAATTACTCTGGCAGCATTGCGTTGCTACAATCATCAGATTGTCTGCTAAAAGCCGTTTGTTGTATCGCGGACGTCATATGAATATTTATGTGCGATCTTACGGCTGTAATCATATAAATGTCAGAAAAAATTAAAACGTTATAAAATCTAAACGTTTTTGGCGCATTATTTTCTTCTTTTATTGAATAAAGTTGACAAATGCAACGTGCACAATGAGTAAAAACAAAAAGTTACATACTAATTATTAGGCAGATTTTAAAATGTGATAAAAGTAGTAACAATGCAGTTGTTTAAAAAATAACATTGTCTTATAATATACAATGTACTCGTATGCACTAAAGTCTCGATCAGTTGCGTGTACATTTCTGCTAATTAATTTTAGATGCCATGTTTTGTAAACAGTTTTTATGAAAAAATAAGGGGAAACAATTGCAAACGTTGAATAAAAACGTGACACACTTTTTGCTTATCGCTTCGAGATACAACTTACTCAAAATTTGTCATCACGCATCAGTGGGCTATAAGTGCGGTGATTCTAAATACAAAACCTGTCACATTATCGCTATTACTTTAGTACATATTATTTTAAATTGTTGTTTTTCATATTGACCGTTTGTTGTTTGTTAAAAATGTAAAAAGCTATAAAACGTACGCGACACAAAAATAAAAAAATAACGTTTATAAAGTCTATTGCTGTAATTATTGACTCGAATTTGCATTGCAGCAACTGAATGTCACAATGCTTTTAGCGAGCACAGTACAGCAACGTTCGTTCGTTTGTATCAGTCACCAATGGCCACATGTGACAGGTAAATAATAATTTGGACGTCCATTTTTGGGTTCGATACCATCAAACGTCATATTGTAGGGCCTATCGTTTTTTTCACTAATAATGCCGACTAGGCCTACATATCATATTATACATATCATAGGGCGGGCAGTGAAAGTAAGCCGACATACCGGTAGCCTATTTTGTATTAAGTGCATAATAAATATTATTAAGTTTTTTTCCGGGGAGACAGGCCTCGTGGGAGGTCATTGCTAATGATGCCGCTGATGATCGGCAAGCCATGATGATCAGGGCTGCACCGATATACCTCCAAGTAAACGTCAAAAAACGTCTGGAACTCAGTGCAAGGTAGCATCATTAAGGTAAAATCTTGTTGAAATTTTTCCATAATTAGCTATTTTAACTGTAATAATAAAATTAACGTACACACAAGAATGCAATATTATTTTCACATTGCATTGAAAGTTATTGAAATTTTTATATCTTTTTAGATAAGGAAACCATATTTTAAAAAAAACTATGATAATGAACAGACAGATAGAAAACAAATTTATAGCCATTACTAAAAATTACAAATGTTTTTTTATAAAGATGAAAAACATGTTTTTATGTTTTTTATTTGCAAACTAATGTTTTTAACATCTATGTTTGAAACGCAATAATTACTGGTCTTCTACGTCGATTTTTGGTCCCATTCTTGGAAAAAAGTGAGACACCTTGTGGAGAGACGGCGCCTTCCTTCGCCAGCGTCCCACCCCTGCTGGTGAGGCTGTGCATTGGACCATGCCTATGTAGATGCACCAGATGACAGAATAACGGTCGAACGGCCGGACGGACGCAGGGCCACAGTCCATCAATGACCTTGCGGGCTATTATGCCGACTAATTTGCTTATTGAGACGTAAGCAGAACGGACGTTATCTCCAATTCCCAGATTGCACTTGCTTCTTTTTTTTGGTGTACGATACAGATCGAAAGTTTACGGCAAATCGGCAATCAGTTGCACAACTAAGTTCAATAAAAGTCAAAAGTTTACAACAACTTCAGAACATTTTGACGTTTCAAGTTGATCAATAAGTTGCACAGCTTGCTGTTTCAGTTTAAACACTGTTTATTTAATTCGTATACCGGTATCTCGTGCCGCAAAAAGATGAGCTTTGGATCTAGCTGTCTGCGAAAATTTTTTTTCTTTTTCTGTGGCGTGCATTTATATTGCAAATGTCTGTGTTCTGGCAACTAAATTTTGACGTTGATCACTGCTTACATCCAGGAGGAACGCAATGGAACGTTGTTTCGCCATTTTTTCCAAGAAACACGGCGTTCCTCCGCTTCTGGGAGACCTAAAGAAAAAACTTTAATGTAGGCTTTCGTGTCATTGTGCCTGCAGTAACACCTTCTATCACTTTTGTCTGAACCCGGCTGTCACTAATTTTTTACTCCTCGCGCGCTACGTTCCTAACGTAACGAAGAGGAGTATATGAGATCAGTGAAATATTGAGGACCGACCGACGACCGACGACCGACCCCTATTCCAGGAAGAGCCTTCCTGGAAGAAGTTCAAACGGCCATATCTCCATAACGGTGACAGATAGACGCATGGTCAGTCACTATGGACCGCCCATAGGAAGTCGATCCCTGGTAGTCAAATGGTCACGTCACCGATGACGTCACGTGACGCCAAAAGTTTAAGGTCGTAACCCCATTATGTTTGAGGCGCCATATCTCCACAACGGTGCCAGATAAACGCATGTGTTGAGGTATAGCAACACAAATGGCAACAAGCGTCATCGACCGTTATTGGATTGTTTTTCCTCTCTGTTCCTAAAATCGGGCAGCATTTTATGAACTTCGGGGAGACAATTTCCGATAACAACCTCGACACCAGTCACTAAACGGGTTTCAATTAGACGCCGGGTCTCTAATACCAACCGAAAGGAACGAAAAAGCTTTTAAAAGAATACGAAAGAAAATGATGCGCGCGAGGAATATACATTAGATTGGTCACAATCTAATAATATTTCTTGTTTTCATTATTTTCGTTAAAAAGTCACCAGAAACCATTTTTTGGCTAAAATACACCAAATTTAATTTTGGCTGGAGCTCCATCCCAGACACCGCTGGGAAAGCTTACAAAGCTTTCGAAACCCCCTAGGAAAATATCTATTTTCAGACTTCTTTTCCCTAGACGCCTTGGGCGTCTCGATCACGGCATCTACGAGTATGGCGCCTCGCTCACTTGTTAAGTTCCTCCACTTCTTTTTGCACAATTTATTCACTGACGTTGATGACATAGATGAGTGAACGAATGAATGAATAAATCAATCAATATGAGAACGAATGATCAATTATGACGCTTAACGAGCGCACTGCGATAAAATAATGTTATGACAACGATCGCCGCGCTGCTGGCTACGGCATTCGATCGATTCGTCATCACCATAAACCGTGAGCGGACGTAACTCTGTTACATCTTGGTCCGTTCGTCAGCATTCGGCAAATTATCGGCATCAGTCAGTGCATGCTTTATTAATGCATGACATCGCTGACCGAAGCCGCAGTGTGACGACTCGTGTATACTAAGCAGGCCGCTGTGAATTTCGAATATTATCATGCCTTCTTCTTCTTCTTCTTTTTCTGCAGAATACGGTCGAACTTCGCAAGATTCCTGGCCATGCATGCACCCAAGTATTGCAGCTTAGTGCAGCATAATGTGATAATTCGTGAAGTAAATGATATTAGTTTATACTTCATCACATCGCTGACCGGACCCGGTCGTGTTCGCACAGCAATCTGTCACGCGCACACAGAGGGTGGCTGCTATTGGCGCAATTACGAATTACCGTCTGTCCGTCCGTCCGTCAGTCTGTGGCCGGTGCCGCTGTCAACTACAGTCTGAGATGGGAGAAACGCCCAAGAGAAAAAAAGTAGGTTTACAAAGGGAATATGTCCAACGGGGAACGTCCTACGCCCTTGTCAACTAGAGTCTGAGGCGACATGTCACGATCAGACGCAACAAAACGACATCGTGCTTTGCATTCAGAACGCACCGCGACCTTAGGTACCAGAGGTGCCGTCGGTCCTAATTAAAGAACCGGGGGACGCTGGGCAAAATCTTAGGCTACTCGAATTTCTGCATGTTCTGCGCTTCGCTTTAAAATGCAACGTGTAGGTCTAGCCTACGCAAAAATAAAATAGACGTACAAGGTGGGCCAAACGTAAGCGGGACCACTTTGTTTTACAGCTACTTTAAAATGGCAAAAAAACCAATGCCATTTTATTTTTAATATCAATTCGTTATTAGTTTAAAACAACTTTAAAGAATAAAGTGGCACTATTTAGCGAATGACAATAACTGGAAATTTAAAGCACGTCTTTTTGCCTCCCGGTAATAACACGCTAATAAATACTGCCAATTTCTAATTTTATCAGATTCAGAAACTACTGTGAAATTTCTCGACTCGCTAGGGGAGCTTACAGCGTTGCCCGGACCCTGTTACTAAATTAAAAGGTAAGTCATTAAAAATTGAAAAAACAAAAAACGGAAGTACGAAACAGGTTTGGAAAAGAAGAAAGACGAGATCGATGGAGGAAAGGAGAGAATCAAGTCCGATTAATGAATCGATGAATGAATGAATCAATCAGCAAATCGATTAAAATCACCACATACACAAAGCGACCGGTGGCTAGCAGAATGAGAAATAAAACTTTGCCAAAAATTGCAAAAAGCTAACCAGTGGCTAGGCCTACATGAAAAAAACTAAAAGGAAAAAAGGGGAAGAAAAATCCGCCCACGTAGTTTATATAAATGGCGCCATGCTCCACGGTAGTTTGTCGTCGTCGCCGTCGCAGACACCATACTGTTATTTTCACTATTAGCGGCCATCCATCAATAATTTGTCTCCGTCATCTAGTTGCCGCCCGCTGAAATACCACCAATCCCGTCACCATAGGCTGCACCCAACTAACAGCTTTTACCGTTACCCAATTTATTTAGCTATATTAGACTTCTACTTTTTATCCATGACTGAGCTTATACATAAGCTAACAAAAAAACTCAGCTGTCGCTAAAATAGCCGACCGTACTGGTTGTCAACTTGTCAGTGACCTTCATGGTTATTCAAGGTCGATGATTTTTATTCTATCTGAAAGGGTGTATGCTACCTCCTATTAGTGATCAATAGCAACATAAACTTTATCTCGCTCCGTTTAGCCACAATAGTGCGTAACGGCTTTCAAGGTCATCCAAGTTCAATAACGTTTATTTTATATGACAATGCGCATCGCACTTCCTATTAGTGATTAGTAGTAACCTTAGCCATTTCTCACCGTTTTCGAGATATGGCCAGTTTTCCGTTGAAAAACGCACATTTTTTCTACCCCAGTTTATTCAATCCCGAATTTGAAAATGTTTCCTTTGCACTAAATCGCTGAAATTTTGCACGACTAGGTTTATGACACTGGGCTAATTATTCGTGTAAAAAAATTTTCTACACCTATCGTTTACATCTGTTACAAACGACGACGACAGACGGACGACGGCGGACGATAACCGTTAAGCGGCTCTACCGTTACTTAAGTACAGTCGGATAAAAACTTAAAAACTTCAGTAGCGTCGTGGGTTAAAAAAGTAGGGAGAGCAGAAAGTTGCAATCTTTTGACAGAGACTACAAATTTTCGACGCAATCCCGATTGATGGTTGCAAATCTCCGACAGGGTAGATTATGGGTGCTCAAAAATTTTGCCCATGAATTTTCCCAAAATGAGGTTTTCAGCCTCGAATTTCGTATTTTTAAACACAGTTTGTTAGTTCGTAAGCATAGAGGTCATACGTTTAGTTCTTACTCTGTAATAATAATTGTAGGCGTTTAATAGGACGCGATCTAAATGTATGTTTTTCATGTTTGTGTCAGGCCATACATTTAAACTGCGACAACATTTTTCGGTTTTGCATTAATTCAACTTCGAGTTGAACATCGAGCATGCAGTCACGGCAAATGGGTCATGTTCAGTCACGGTTAACGGGTATACCCGTAGAAAATTTGCCTTACACGAAGGCTTTACCCCTGTCCCTTGCCACGAAGCCACTAAGGAACTTCATCAACTTATTAAGTTTAATTCCAGTTCGCTGCACTATAGGTTTTTATGCTGCAAAGCTACGACTTTTCGTACTATTTGGAATAGGAGGCTGAGTTGCCATGAGAACAGATTGCTTAGCAACTTGCTGGTTGGCGGAGTGGGGAGTAAAGCAAGATTGTGCGGGTACCGTTGAAGGAACAGCGCGCGATGCAATAGAGCGTTAATATCGTTTGCCGTGGTTATTATGCGCTAACCGTGTGCATCGCTATTGCTGTCCATCTGTCTGTCTGCGAATCCGACAATGTTTACATGCAGTGTGATTTTCGTTAACAACATCGGAAATTACCAATTACGACATCAAGAATTCGTTAACGATAATTAAAACTAAAACGAAAAAAATATTGAAAACTAAAAACGAAACTAAAGCAAGCCAAAACAAAAAATCCAGAACTCAGAAGTAAAGAATTACGACAAAAATGGTAATGCGAATAAAGTCAGATCGCTAGACGTCAAGTCATGTACCCGCTTTGATAATCTTTGCTTGTTCTTGTAAATTGGTAGTAAAAATGCAAAAAAAAACAAAAAATGAAACGAATAATACTGTACAACTTGAACTGAACTATAAAAATCAGTTATAGAACTGAAACCAAAACTAAAACGATATGTCATAACGAAAATCACAGTTTATTAGCATTGCCAACACACGTTGATTGTAATTAGGACGAGCGATTTACGACCCGTTTATGTTCCACGCAGATTATTTCTGAGCGTGCCGTATGCACACATTACTTCAGTACCGTAATCGTGCAGAATAGTCGTATATTTGTCATCATCATCATCATCAGCAGCAGCAGTATCATCTCAGGTCTTTCGTGATGCAGAACGGACGAAAAAGACGACTAAACCTGCTAACTCGCGGGAGCTGACCAGTTTTTTCTATTCTGGACGAAAACAGAGATTTCTTGACGGTAGCCGCCAATCTGCTAAAAGCGATATGCGAGGCCTGATCAATGTACAGCAAAAATAGCAAAATATGCTACAGGTTTTGACCCTGTAATGGCCTCAGGGGTCTTCCAAATTTTTATTTGTTCTATTATAGTTATCAGCTCAGTATTTTGTTACCGGTGTTAGTCTCTGTTATGGTTCTAGGGCCTATGTCATGTCATAAACTGACAAGCTTGTAAAGTTAAAGATAGTACAGCATAGAGTTGTCCATGGGTTAATTAGTTGACCCATGGGCTGGGATGGGTTGGTAATGGGTCGAGAATTTTTGTTTTTCGTGGGTTGGGTTGGGTCATGGCTCTGAAATAGCAAATTTTCGGGAAAAAAAAACAGATGTCGTGTACATAACCACATATGTGTGTAACTTATTCGCTGGGAGTTGCGTGTAGTGCTCATGTGAAGACTCTACTGCTATTGGTGACGAGGTAGTGAATATAATTATGCTGATGTTGCCTATAGTGATGATGTGCATTCACTTACCTCGGTATCTTTTTTATTCCTGACCCGCTGTTTCGTTGTATGGGGGTTGAGGTTGGGTATGGGTCGATGAAATGGACCCATGGACAACTCTGGTCCAGCAATTGCTATAGCGCTTCTTACATGCGGCAGACTCAAAACCAGAAGCGCTTTGCATTGTTGGAAGTGGCAGATGATTGGCATGAGCTAATGATAACGCAGCGCAGTATGCGGCCATCCACTGCCCGCCTAAGCGAACAATTGAATCCGCGGTTTGCAGCTAGCAGACAAACCACCACGGCTGTAAGGTTATCTGGTCAGGGAATGAACAGAAGCATGAAGCAGGCGTCGGGTTCCTCCTGAGTAATCGGGCCCGCGAGGCACTACTTGGTTATAAACCAGTAAGTGACAGGGTTATGGTTGCAAGATTCCAGGCACGACCGTTTAACATGTCTGTCGTTCAGGTATATGCACCCACGTCAGACGGT
>Ga0056128_1000427_pt1 | contig 37284 bp, 29 predicted proteins | sample WorMetLIZISLAND2_FD_71113 | JGI IMG/M metagenome (GOLD analysis project Ga0056128, IMG submission 71113) | Marine gutless worms symbiont microbial communities from Max Planck institute for Marine Microbiology, Germany - Olavius geniculatus... ...
GGCTAGGCCATAGCCTATAGACGTCATGAATATTAATTCATGACGTCTATAGGCTAAACTCATGACGTCACCGCAGGTCATCATGGCGGCGCGTTTTCTACGTTGTTTTCGTAGATCGTCAACTTCAAAGGTAAATTTTTCAGTGTTGACAGAACGCTGGGCGCCGATATTACTGTCAAAGTTATCATAAAATTCTGCACTTTTAGGAAAATGGATAAAATGTATATGTTAATTTTGGTGACCACGGACCTTTAAATAACGATTTTGTTTATTTTAGTGCTGTTTCATTTATCAGTGAACCTATCGATTGATTGATTGGCAGATTGACTCGTCAATTTATTTATTCGTTGATGATATTGGCCACATTTTCAAGCACGAGTGTCACTCTTACCATTATTTTTATCTCTGCCAAGTGTGAATGTAGTGAACATTGGAAGACATTAAGATATTGGTCATTCTCTCTGTGTTTCCATCGTTGTTGGTTTCTTCTGTGTACATGATGACTCATAATGGCAATGACGTCATTGCACCAACAGCACAAGCAGCAACACTGGCTGTTACTTTTCCCTCCCTCTGCAGCGAAGTGGCTCTTCCTTCTCCCTCCCCTTTCCTTGTTGTATCGTGTGGTTGTAGGTGTTGTTGTATTTGTTCACTTGTTGGAGATATGCACTCTCACAACCGCCTTCTAGTTACTTATTTTTTGGTTTTATTTCTGAATTTATTCTTTGACGTGTTGTTGCTTGTTTTCTACACCAGTTCACTGTTGGGACTACCGGAGATTTGTTGTGCAACGATCGAATGTTCCGCCCATGGCCGAGCTGGAGTTTACGAGTGCAAAGATCAATGCAAACTTTTCTAACTTTTCCTCGTGGCACTATCGTACCAGACTTCTACCGCTGGTCCATTCTGACAGGAGTCATCCCATTGGTGTCAGCGAAGAAGCTCTGTTACGTGGTTAGTTACTGTCGCATCGCATTCTTGCTTACAGTGACTGCATTATTGCTGTGGATTTATGTCATATAAGCCATTTAAAGAATGCAGGTTTTGCTGTGGGAAAGGTTTTCTAGCGTGATCTTGCAAAATTACATTTTTCTGCTATCATGTTATCAGTTATCAGTAGGATGTAGGCTGTAGAAATGCATGATACTTTTTATGTTTTTTGTTCCATTATTGTTAGATATCAGGACTGCTTGTATCAGTCATATCAGCTTTGTTATATGACAGTGTTCATGTACATGGTGGATATGTTTATTGTGTGTAGAGTTTGACTTGGTGCAGAATGCATTTTTTACTGATCCAGATGATCAGAGTGCTTGGTTCTATCACCGATGGTTGTTAGGGCAAGGTGAGCATCATTCCAAACTTTTGTCGAATATTGAATACCATAGTCAGTAATATTTTTTGTTTCCTAATATGAAAGTTTATTTTATAATTTTTGGCAGTAATGAGGAATCGCTGTTATTCTGTACATTTTTTGTGTGAATCAATTGTGTGAATGTGAAATTATTAATGGATTTGATGTATAATTTGCGTGTTTAAGGACAATCGCCACTAAGCATTTCCGATGTCTTTTTCAGCAGGACTGATTCCACATTACTGGTTACGTTGACAAAACCAGTAAAGGTATTTTTTATTTTTGAGTACATTTGTAGTGTGTTGACAGTTACTACTTGCTTTCACACAATCAGATTTAAGCATAGTCATTTACATTTTCTATAAATACGAGGGTCATTCCATAAATAAGTTTACAAAATGGCACTATTCCATTAATTCTTAAAATAGAAAAAATCTGAAATATTTAATTCTAAACGTACGTGAAAATTTTTTTTATGATAACATTGCAAAGAATGATGCTGGTTGCTGTCCGAGCCACTGATGAAACTCTTATTGCACCTTAGTATCTGATGCAAATTTCTGCCCATCTAGCATTTTCTTTCACCGAACATATACTGTTGGCTTCGTAAAACACTTGTCGCCATGTACTGGATGCATATCAGAGTAAATCTGATTTGTGTTGAGGCTTGTTGCCCACAAAAAAGCAGTAACAGCGCGCTGTTCATTATGGGATGATCTCAATGGCAATGTCGCCTAGTTTTTATAAATGTTTATAAATGACGTCACAATGATGTCATCTTAATAAAACTCACGGTTGGTACTCAGAATTAAATTTCCAAACATATATTTCAAATTTATTCTACTTTAAGAATTAATAGAATGGTGCTATTTTGTAAACTTACTTATGGAAGGACTTTTGTATAATGAGTTTTGTTTACTTTGTGTGGTACTCAGTATCTACACCGTGGTCTATAAAAAACGTGCCACTTTTTTTTACGCCTTCGCCAACAAAGTGCCGTTGGAGGCATCATGTTTTCATAGTGTTTGTGCGTTTGTTTGTTCGTGCGTCTGTCCGTCTTGCGTGCATGGACTTTGAGCGCAAATATCTCCAGAATGACTGAAGATATCGACAAGCGGTAAACGGTGTTAACAACTGCCATCTCTTCCATGTTGAACAAAAAAAACCTGGTGAACTTTTGTCCACTAACAACGACAGTTAGTTGACTAATGTTTACCCACTTTAAGTCGACACTGCGCACTTCTAGACAGCGTTTGCAAGCCATTATACAGTAGGTCTACTCAGTTGATGTTACACGTATAGTGATGTGGTCACATTTCTCATTAACATCTTTTTTAATTTGTCAAACTGCCTAATTCTTTCTTGATCAATTAAACTCAAACTTTTTCTGCAACATTAGTGTATGGTCGGTAATTTCGTTGGGTTTCTTGTTAATTAGTGATTAATCAATACTGTCAGTATTAGTTACAGTATATAATATATATTATAATTATCCGTAGTAATGTTGATGTCAATGTCAACACAGCTTGGTACAGACTGCAGGCTGGAGCTGAAAGTTGACGGTGAAAATAGCGTACCTTGTGAAACAGTGTGGCGCTCTTCCACAGACGTCGATAGTGGTGTATTATGGGTATCCTTTCACTGTTAACCTTGTCTCTGTTTTTACTTTCCCAGAGTATACATCACAGTAAATTTGTTAGTGTCAGTTAGTATGTATTTCAATTCGATTTCTTTTCCTCTGCTTTATGACAGTGGAATATGTCAGTGGTTTTAAGTAGCTAACATTGTTTCAACCGGTGCCTGTTATTTCTCTGCATGTGTCAATATTGTGTGGTCAGATCAGCATTCTGTTGCTTCTTTCACCATTGAGGATGATGTATGCCAATACTGTACTATTATCAGTCACAGATCTGCAGTACGCTGAACAGTAATTTTTAAAAATTTTATGTTTTAGGGATATATTTTCTATGTGTTAGTGTATTTTTAATTTTCTGCCACTGTTGGCGATGTTGAATGCCTCTATTTGGTTTTATTATGAGGTATGCTTATCGACTTAGTTGTTATCCTTGACTGGAAGAGGCATTAGATTGCAGATTTCAATGCAGGGAAAGACTTGGATAAGTCATTTACTGTTAGTTTATTGAGCGCTAATGGAAAGGAGAAGTTTGCCAGAGAGCCTCATTGCTGGCAGGTCACAGGCAAATGTGATGAAGATGGCGTATACTGGAAAAATGCTGATAAACTCCAGTTTTGCTTTAGGTTGTTCAGCTTGTTGGCTGTTTTTTATGCCTTTTTTTCAGTTATGTTGTGAGATTTACAAATACCTTTCATTGGTAACAGGAGGCATATTGCAGGCTAATGTGCTGCACATTAGTGCATGGCTGGAAAACTGATTTGCAAAACCTAGTTTTTTAGGTTTTTATAAACTAAAGAAGTTCAAATTTTAGGCTTTTAGGTTTTTATTGGTTGTACAATTTATTACACGTGACAGCAGGTACTGCTATAGCGCATTTTAGCTATCACAATTCTGTCTCTCTGTCTGTCCGTTCGTCACACGGGTGGATCAGTCAAAAATGGTGCAAGCTAGAATAACCAAATCTTCACCGTCGGCTGCCTGGAAGACTCTGGTTTCAGGAAACAAACCATAAAGCTTTTCCATAAATTCGAAGGGGATCACCCTGACTGAGGGCACTAAGTGAAAGGGGGGTGAGAAAAATTTGCGATTTTCAGCCAAGAAGTTGCTGTATCTCACTAACAGTGCGAGATAAGGCTTAGGTTACTATTCATCACCAATAGGAAGTCGTACACTGGCTCTCGATTGGCGCCGTTTGGTGATTTCACACATTTCACTGAGAGACACATTTCAAGAGCGAATTGCACCGAGACCAGTTGAGACAGACTGAAACAGCCTGCATATGAAACTTTCAGCATTAAACGTAGTTTTCACTTCTTTAAATTTCGCCCCCCCCTGCATTCAAGGAATTGTTCGTATGGGGACATCAAACTTGAATACCCTTTTCAAAATACTCGCATTTGGCCACTCAAACCGCAGCATCTACGCGAGATGGTTGCTCCACCTGGCATATGTAAATACATCGTACCCAATGTCAGTTGCTGAGATCGATGAGCTTAGATTTGTTCGCAGTGGGCCAACATGCACTGCTGTCACACGTTTTCCTTTGCCTTAGCTAGGTTTTTTGGAGTACAAATCGTTTTTAATTTCATAGATTCATTATGATTTTAGAGTTTTGATGTCATGTTGTTTGCTCAACAAAAATGATTTGATGGAGAATAGGATTTTTTTCGGGGGAGGGCTCTTAATTTTGTGTATAGTTTATTTTGTACACTAAAACATAAACAGTTTAAAAAACTAAAAGCTATTTTTAAAAACCTACATTTCCTCTTGACCTGTGTCTGTAGCAGTTATGTCTATCTTTGTCACTCTAGTTGACTCTGTTGAAACAGCTAAACAGATAGTGCAAAATTTTTTGCTGTTTATTAGCTACTTGACATATTCACACATTAACACAATCAGTTAGGGTCATTAAGTAGTAAATACAAGTAGAATATAATAATCAGCTATGAAATGTTTGCATGTTTTTATCGGGTATAGCCAGGTGCTGTTTAAAAGTCTTGACTTGTTTAGGCTGAACAACACAACACAACACATGGTCCTATGTACATGTTTTTCGATTGATTTTGATTGCACATAAGCAGCCTGATGAGCGAACTGAAAGTATTTTCAGTTGCCCGGACGTGTATTGTGTTGTGTATATGTTGATGTAGCTGTGAGCTTGGTGCCGCTACGACAGCCTGTCTTACTACAGAGCTGGAAAGCTGTCGACAACTGCACGATTTGGAGCCGGACAACAAATGTACGGTTGCAATCTGTATTCTATTGTTAGTGCACAGAAAAATTTTATCAGTGAGGCATATTGTGACGGTCTTCAGTATTAGTAGATCACATTTTTGAACATAACGTGTGCGGAATAACTGTGAAGTGTGATATATTATTTTTGATTGTAAAACGACTAATATAGGCTAAGGTGTTCCAAATCAGTCATACGAGGGTTGATCAATAAGTAATGAGAATCAAGGTATTAGACCTGGGCAGACCACTGATAGCAATTGTGTGAGCACAACTGTTGGTAGCAACTGTCGCTTTGCATTTTCTGTGTGCCTGTCTTTGTGTATGTCCATTCTGTGCATACTACATTCAGTTAAATGAACCGGGTGAACTCTTGCAATGGCTCTGCCATGATGACAGCACCATAAACATTGGCATTGGTATTAAAGGTAAAAGGTAAAGGTCATCAATTTGTATAGCGTATCGTCGCAAACACGCCTCTAATGCGTTTTCATTACTAACCACAGCCGCCTGCCGCACAGCCACCGTGTGCAGCCTGCAAACACAGGCTGGCACAGCGGTCGGTTAGGCAACCCCAGTCAGCTGTACCAAGGTCCCCACCTTCCGTAACCCATGTAATGGGTTACTACTCATTTAACCTACCCCGGAGGGATGGCAGGCTGAGTTGACCTTGTTGGTTGACTGATAGCGGACGCTTAACCCACAAAGTGGTCAAACGGCCATCCATCAGTCTAGTGCAAGATAGGGAAAGTTCGCCGGCCAGGACCGACGTTCTAACCACTATACTACGCCACCAACATTATTATTATTATTATTATTGTTATTAATCTCATAATCGTAAAATAAATAGGCATGCAGAAACTTTGTGTAAACGTTAGCGTTTTTCAGTGTGCCAATTTTCAGCTTACAGGACATCTCTGCACAATATGTCAGCTTTGGGTTGACATTGTTTTCTAGAATGGTAATCATAATGTTTGACTGACATGCTGTGTGTGTACAGGGGTGCTGCTGACGATGATATCACTAATGCATGCTCTAGATCCATTGACTCACTCCATTGAAATGAACTCGTACCTTAGCAAACTCATCAGCGTTGATCCACTTCGTGCTAACTATTACAGCGACCTACGTAGGAACTTTTGACATTGTCTGCTGTTTGATATTAACTTTATCATATATCACTCATACTGTTGTATGATTTTGCCTCTTGGCACATTGTATAATATTGTATCCAGAGCATGCTGTTAACTATTAACAGTGCTGTTATTGCACTGTTTGTGAGTTTTCATAACATTTTCAAGTAGCTTTAGAAAAATAATGTTGATTAAACTGCACTCCAAAGGTGTAGCAATAGCAGTTGTAGTGGTTCACTGGATTTTCTTGTGTCAAGTCAGGTGCTTAAAATTTTATAAGAAAAGTTATTTAATTGTTTGTTGTCACTTGGTTGGGTTACATGAAAGGCATCTGTGCTGTTAAAAACCTATGGCAGTAATCTCCAAATGGGACTGTTGGCGTAATGCAGAGTAACATTGCAGTAACTCTTGAGCTGTTGGCTAGTTAAACAGAAATTCACAGTAGTAGTATTCGCAGCAGTGGTATTTGTAGCAATGGCAGTAGCTGCAGCAGTCGGCATTTTAAAAATTAACGTAAGATTTTTGTTGGACCAACTGTTTAGCTGTAAACTTCAAGGTCCACCCTTTGTCATGGTTGTCATCCGTTCGTCCATCCGTAATGGATGTACTGTGGCTAACGGGTAGGGCATAGGAGAAAACTTTTTACACCGATAATTAGCTGTGTCTTAAACTTGGGCATGCAAAATTTCAGCCATATACTGCAGGGGAACATTTTCAAATTCGGGTTGGATGAAGGGGTAGGAAAAATGTGTGGATCTCGGAAACGGTGAGAGATGCAGCATAGGTTACTATTGATCACTAATAGGAAGTGGCATACAACCTTTCAGATGAAATGAAAATCATCGACCTTGGATGACCTTTAAGGTCAGTGACAACCAGTATGGTTGGCCTTACCCTAGTGGCAGCTGGGCTTTTTGTTTGTATTGTCTTGAACTGCATTTCATTTTATACAGCTATCCTGTGTTATTGTGGTAAACAGGGAGCAGAATTCTGATGGAGGTTGCTATAGAAAACCTCGCTGCGAACAGTCGCTGTTTCACGCTGTCCGGCGCAGACTTGACAGCTGCATATTGTCTGGAGCACTTGTCGGCAATGACGTCGATCGATCTGTCACAGAATTCTTTGCAGAATCTCCAAGCTGCGTGTCATCTTCAGTTCGTTCATGAGTTGAATGTTAGCGGCAACAAGCTGACCGAATGTTCTGGCTTCGATCTGATGCCTCGATTGGAGATCCTTGATTTGAGGCATAATGGTGAGTAATACACTATTTTCAGCACATAGTTCAACACCTTGTTTATGGCAATGCGGTTTACCCATGGTTGGTTTTTTATCATCTGGATCGTGTAACCATAAAGATGATTGTTATTATTAGCACATTTCGTTTAGCATTGGGAGATTTGTCCTGCTGATGAGATCTGGAACCAGCATCCCCGAGTTCTTTATTATGAGATTTTGAGTGGCTTGACAAAAGTTTGCTGGTTAAACTATTACTGAGTGATAGTGGTGCATTGTTCTGTCTGTTATTTTTGTATTAAATGTGTAAAATATATTTCATAACTTTTGTATTGTTCAGTTTTGCTAAGGCTTGTTAAGCAGCATCTAACAAATATTTTTCTGAAACCGTATTATATTTGATTTCAGATTATGTCATACTCCTTTGAAAGTTATTTCTTGCCATTGTTATACAAGCCAAGAATTTTTTTGGTCTTCTAGCCAACACTGTCAGCAGTGGCATTGTTGGCACTGGGTGGGGGGCAGAAACTGTTCCTCCCCCTGAATTTTGGGCTGCCTGAAAATTGTTGGAAAATCTGGGAATGTCTGTTATAAACAGACCCGAGACACATTTCAGTCATCATTAAGGCTCACAGTTTTTTTCCGGTAAATTTGGCTAAATTTCGAGGGCCAGTTCGCAAAATTCCACGGCTCACCATAACAAAATTGTCCAAATTCCGTGGCTTACCACTGCCTTCTGTTTGTGCGTAAACTGAGCTTTATTCTGTTTAAAAAAACTTCAGTTTTTGGATGCTGGCATGGCGCTCAGTTATGCTAGCAACATACAAAGAAAATTATCAATTTTTCTTTTCTTTTCAAAAGTGCAATTCGTCGATTAGTCGCATTATGTTAATTTATGACTGTGCCGTATACTCAGTTTTAGGCAGTTCAGTTTGATTTTCCTCCATGAGTTTAAAGCCAACGATCGTACTAATCATCGGTCATTTCTTAACTTCTGTAAAATTCCATGAAATTCCGCAGCAATGTCAAAATTCTGTGGAAAAGGGCAAATTCTGCAGCTTGGCTCGAAATTCTGTGGCCCGCGGAAAACTGTGGGCCCTAGTCATCATGCTTGACTGGAGTGATATTACGGGTGGCTATAGTCACATTTTTAAGAGTGAATGAATGAGTGAGTAGTTTCTTAATGGCAAATCAGCACAAAATAGGCTATTCAATGCCATAAATGGTTAATAACACTTAAAAGCATTTAGCTTATGTATTTTCAGAAAGATTACAAACTTGTTAAGATCAAGGCTCTTAAGCTGTTGTAAAAGTGACATTATGCTTGACTGGGGTGATATTATCGGCAGTTATAACACACACTCCAGTCACTGTGTTGAGAGAGAGGAGGACGGAATCAGCCATGAAGTGAACTTAACGCTGATGGCTTATTTGTTGTCGTCTGTATGTGCAGATATAAAGCATATGGAGTCATTGTCTGCACTGTCAAAATGTCCACGACTTCGTATGGTTTACATTGCTTCAAATCCAGTCACTTCCCAGTCAGAATTCCATCAACACTGCTTAGGACAAGCGTTAACATTCGTGCTGTAATGATGCAATATTATATGCAATTTCACTAAAATGTTTGATTGTACGTTGTCATCCAGACTGTTGTACTGTTCATGTAAAAGTTATAATCATTCATTTTCATGTACACTGTGTCTCAAAAAAAACATCCTGAACATTTTCGACTGTAACTTGAACAAGAATTATCTGATTTTAATAATTTTTGGTACGAATATTCGTGAGACAACTAGCCATTGAATAACAGTTTAGTTTCCCACCTCACCCATCTGTTTCTGCACTACCTGGGGAATGCAGAACGAACGGAATAGTACATTTTTACCCAGTGTAGTATCATCACTTAATCTAAATCATGCACAAAAACACATTTTGTTCACATTTTTGACACATTGGCTGACATTTCGTCTAATTGTTCCTTTTTTTAACTGTCTGCAGTAAAGTTGCTTGAAGTGTCAGCCCATTGTGCAAACACAGGCACGATGACGATTTCTCCATGCATTGACAGCAGTGTCAATAATGTTCTGCTCCAGACTAATCCAGACTTCGCCAGTTGCTTCATGAATTCATAAACATTTTTAAACGCTATCTGGTAATCAACTGGTTGTTGGGGCCACAGATGTGGATAGATAGAATTTATCAGCGTTTTTCATTCATTTCAACGTGTATTTTGCTTGGTCAGATTTTCCCAGGTAGTGCAGAAAGAGACTGGATGAGATGGCATCTTAAACAATTATTTAATAGCCAGATGTGTCATAAATATTTGTGCCAAAAATAATTAAAATTTGTTAATCTTTTTTAAAGCTACAATCAATAACATTGGGGATGTTTTTTCACGTTTTTGTATATTTTTTATGCATATTTTGCTTGGTTTGCTTTCCCTAGGTAGTGCAGAAGCATACATTGGGTGAGGTAGAAAACTGTATGTTCATTCGATGGCAAGTTGTGTCAAGAATATTCATACTAAAAATTGTTAAAATCGGATAATTTTTCTTTAAGTTACAATGGAAAATGTTTGGGATGTTTTTTCGAGACACAGTGTATTTAAAAATAGGCATTTTGTGCAGTACTTTTTTTCTTTTTTAGCTGCTGTTTGATCAGCATTTTTTTCCAAGTTACTCAGAAGTAAATTTTGTGAATTGTTGGAGCAAGACTTGGGATCATCGCCCTCTCAACAGCTAAAAGCAATCTTTATTAATTGTTGACTTTAAATGAATGTGGTGATAATAACTTCCCTATTGTGAGTACTTTTATCAAGTTGATTTAATTTGTGTGCTTCTTGCATTAGATGTCTGATACAGTAATACTTACTGATTATGACTAAACCAATACAAATTACACAAATAATAGCTGGGTTGTTTTAATACTTATATTGTTTATAAGAAGACGTTGTTGTGTGTGGTGTTATCATCATGCCATCATTGGCTTACACATACCGTATGATCAGCAATCATGATGGCTGTTATTTTTTGTCATTTTTGACTACTATGCTTTGTGTTTGATGTGTTCATAGATGGCAAATGCTCTATCTAAACAATGGAAAACTATTTTGTGACTAATTTCATTGCAAATGTTGCTAAAATGTGTTGATTGGTGTTTCTAAGTATTTTGTAGGCACGGCATTGCACTGGCCATGTGTCACACACTCAGTGGTCTATACACTTATTGGCTCATGAAGTCTGGATGGGCCTTTGAAGGAAAGATTTACGAGTTCTAGTGGGTTTGCTCACCGGACATGCGAAATTAAATCGGCACCTTACTGTGATGAAGGTTAAATCAGATGCACTATGTCCTCTGTGTCAAGAGGAGGAGGAAACTTCTCTGCATTTTCTTGGTAGATGCAGTGCAACCATGATCTGTCAACATCACATTCTAGGTTCTCATGTAATGGATTACAGTAACCTGAGCAAACTACACTGGTTTTCTCTCTTGAAGTTTACTAAGGCTTCTAAGAGATTGTCTTAGCCACCTGGCACATCGGGGATGCACATTGGGCCCATCATAGTGGATTCAGCGCTGAGTGAATAACTCATCCAAAGTAAGGTAACGTAATGTAAAGAACTCTGGATGGGCACTTGCCCCACCATTAACTCATGAGTCCCCCCCCTCTTAGGAGCTTATTTAATTGCTCAAAGTAGCGTCAAAACGCACCAAAAACAGTTGATTTTCCTTACGTTTGACCTTAGTTCAACCCGCATCCTTGGGGATGCATTGAGCCACACGTTGATGCCATTCTGCTCTGTCTGTCGCCAGTTCTTTGGTTTCTTCCCAGGTGGTGTCCATATCCTTTAGATCTCGTCTGATGATGTCCATACAGTTTTTCCTTGGCCGTCTCGGCTTTCTCTTGTAGGCCCTCAATTTCCATTGTATTGCCTGGTGGGGTATTCTGGAGTTTTCCATCCTCAGTACATGTCCACTACTATCCACCTCAGACTTCTTTTTTGATGATATGCTCCAATTTCTGCAACCCGGTCCTCTTTCTGACATCTTAATTTTTGACTGTCTTTCCATGTGATCAGCAACATTTCCCAATCAACTTCATTTTCACACACACAAAAAAAACAAGAAACTCGGATGTCGTTAGGATAGCCGACTGTACTAGTTGTCAGTGACCTTCAATGTCATCCAAGGTTGATGATTTTCATTTCATCTGAAAGGGCATTTGCTATTTCCTCTTAGTAATATTACTTTGTTTTATGGATATGAAAGGAATTATGTGCAATATTTGTGCCAGCGATAACGTCATTAGCCTACTTACGCTAGTGTCGTCTGCGTATTTGCTAGTTAACGCCTAAGCACTAATTGTATTGTTTTGACATTAAAAATTTCCAGCTGATTTAATTTTGATTTTGGTCTTGACTTGTCTAAAGTCTTAGCAAAACACAGATCATGGAAGTCCTCAAGTGAAGCCTTAGTCCGCCAATTTCTAATTTTAACAAAAGTTCCGACTGCCGACTCACGGCAGCGTTATTGGCACAGTGCTGAACACTGCGGAAGCGTGAATGATTTATTTACAAATTAGGCAGAAAAATGTCAAAAACACAGTTACTCGCGTTGGAACCTCCTAGTGAACTAAAGTTTAAAGGTCTGGCGTTTGATTAGTGTTAGATTTGCAGCGCATTTGTTTTACGTTACAGTTGATTTATTGCATTTTATCGTCTAATTTTTGGCCTCTAATATCCTGTTTTTTGATGCTGTTAATTACCAAAAAGTACCGGTATCTGAGCTATGAGCCGAAAATTACCAGTAGGCCTATAATAGGTGGGTTAATAAGTTATACAAATTTATCCATATACAATCTTTATTTTGATACGGTAGGTATTTTGTGGACAAGATCCACAGTGGGGTCCGCAAAACACACTGCCAGTCTACACGTCTGCAGATTTCCTTGGCTAAAATGTCCAGGTGCAGAACTAGTGATGATAAAATAGAGACGTTGGTGAGTTTGGCTTGATAGTTAAGTAGTTAGCGTGTCGGACCCAATGATCCCGAAGTCGAGGGTTCAACTCCGGATCGCTCCTCTATCAGGTAACGAACCTTGGGCAAGTTGTTCACACACCATAGCCCATTGGTGCGATGCCCCAGTTTGGTGCCTCTGCCAACTAAGTAACCAAAACAAAAAAACGAATGTTTATTAGTCAGTTACACTTACTTTTACAATCCCATTACATTAAACTATGTGCTTAACGGTAGATTTTTATGTGCAGGTCCATTCACCGAAGTTGTTACAGCTGATCTGAAACTTAGCAATCCATCAAAGAAGCGTATTTGCTTCAAAGTCAAGACGACTGCACCAAAGCAGTACTGTGTGCGACCAAACAATGGTCTTATTGAGCCAGGCGCCATTACTCATGTGGCTGGTAATGACCACAATGTATTTGTTTTGAATCGTATAATAATTGTATGACCGGTGCTGTGATCACGAATTCGTGATCGTGATGCTGATTGCCTACAATCACAGCTGTGTTCTCATTGGTCAGCGTGATGATCACGAATTCACGATTCGTGTCTTGGTGTTGTGCTTCACAAACGTAACGTGATTCGCTTCAGAAAAATGCTTTAGAAGGGTAGCACTAATTGCTGAATCGGCTTAATCGGCGCTTCCTGGCATAGACATTCTATATATATATATCTACCGCTAAATTGCTTTAAAACTGAATAAGCTGCAGAATATGAATACATTATTATGAAAGAAATGTTAATTACGACAGCGAAGAGAAAAAAGCGATGCGTGACGAGTCAGGTGGCCGTGAACGCAGCAGTGGGCCGATTCAATAATTACTGTTAGTCCATAGGCATCATGAACGCAGCAAGTATGTTCCATCGATGCCGATTCAGCAATTAGTGCTAGCGCTTCAGAGCAGTGTCAAATGTATCCCAGTCGTTGAATTTTGCACCTAATTCTATGGAAGCTATATCGCAAAAAAAACTAGATTAACTACACGAAATGAATGTAAACAAAACCAAACTTTCTCGTTCGAAATACGCCATGCCCATCGATGTTCTAAACCATGCTCCGATTGGTCAATAGCGACAGTGCACATGCTGACTGTATTGGCTCTTCCTATTGGCTGCCGTGATCATAGGCAATCGGCGACGCGATCACGAATTCGTGATCGTAGACACTGCATAATTGTATACAGGGTTAAAATTGCAAGTTATGCAATAGTGAATATTGGGTTATGCGAATCAGTCGATACCAGAGGCGCGTACGGTAACTTAGCCGCTGTGAGTGGCTGGCAGCTGCTAAGCTACTGGACACTCGGTTACGGCAAGTTGCTATGAGCACATTTTAGCGTAAAAATTGTATGCTACGTTACAGTTTAGGCTAACGTCTGGGCTTCTGAACGTATCAGTTTTTAGATGAAAGTTGAAAAATCACTGATCTAAATGTGTCACCGAACAGTATAAAACAACATTAATGCAAAGTCGTTTTCTTAATTACTATTTCTACTTGAAACTTGCCTCTTACAAGCAGCAACAGCCGTTTTTAGTGGAGAAATTGACGGTCACGTTTGTCTGTGCTAGCCGCTAATGTAGATTATTGTGTGACGAAAAGTTGTAGCGGTTAGCGCAGCAACTGCCAGCCGCTCGTAGCGGCTAAGTTACCTGATGCACCTCAGTACTCGATGCAAATGTTGATACTGGTACACAGTGAAGCACTGTGTTTATATTTACAAAAAATACAGCACTTCCCTATCCAAGTTGTGGCTATTAAAATGACATTTGAAGCTAATGCCACTGTGTATTCTTATCTGGCATCTCCGACACATGCAGGCCTGGGATTCTAGCTTTGCTTTACCTCCTTCTCCAGTCTCCCTGTTGCTGTTTGCTGGCAACTGCCACACTGCTGGCATCAAGATGTTTTCAGGAGTTCAGGAGCAGAGCAGTATCAGTATTGGATATGACAGCTACCGGTAATAAAGATGCCTGTATCAGTACCCAATACTGGCAAATATTGGGCAGTATCTCAATACTGATATGTATTTGGAGCTCAGAGGGGAAGACGGTTGAAATTTTATGTGTGTAATTAGTCCTGGAACCGCCACCATTTGTTACTGCCGTAATGGCCTCAGATCGCAACTAACCATGAAGTTAGTGGTTCGCTGGTTCCGGACCACTAAGGTTCCATGCCACCGCTGTCGATAGGCTAGTGGTTTTCGCGGTTTAGCGGAAAAAATAAAATCAAACACCGTGTAGTTTGCACACTGCTGCAAGCAGAGTCACCAGCACGAGTGCGCATGTCTTCGTCAGTCGTCACTTCTGCAGTGTACTGTGCGACTTACTAATCTGACTCAAAAGTACTATCAGTGACAGATGTCTTAGCCGTTTAAACAGCTAAGCCAGTTGTTAAACCTTCAGACAAGCTGTTAAGGCCTTAGCAAGTGGTTCTGGGGACTGTGCGTAATGCATTTTATTGGGGAGGCTTGTTTTCTTTTACATAAATCTGCTTGAACTGTTTAAGACTGCTTGCTATAATTTTCCATAGGATTAATTGTCTGTTTGCTTTGTTGCATCTTGCATTCAGTGTTCTCATGCTGGGTTTAAGTAGATTTACTTGCATTATGTGCACGCTGCTGCACCAGCTAGTTTTTTTACTTGCATGGTGGGATAAGCAGTTAGGCCAGTGATATATAACTTTTGGGGAGGTTACTCTACTGCCATATGCAGCATTATGTGGCCAAAGTGGCAATGTTTGCATTAGGTAATTTATGTGAATGGCCTCATATGAATATCCAAGACACTGCAAGTATTGTGGTAATGGTACTATTGGTAATCAGGTGTTTAGCGGCTGTTTTGTTTTGTGGGTGATAGTGATGTTACAACCATTCCAGTATGATCCGAATGAGAAGAACCGGCACAAGTTCCTTGTTCAGACCCTCGTTGTTCCTGACGATGTTGCTGAAATTCAGGAATCTCTTGTATGTACATGACTTTTTTCATGATTTTGTTTGCGATAGAATTTTGCTTGATTTGTATTGCAGTAGAGTACAGATTTATTGACAGTGCTGCTTAATGAAAGCTGGTGCTAATCAACCTAAGTGTTGTGCTATAACGCAGTAGGAATTAATTTCCACATTCTGAAGTTAGAAATAAATTTTAACTAAAAAAGCCAAAATTAATCAGTGTATATATTCTTAAATTTTGTTACAAGTCGTAACATATTCATAGGATTAGAGATGTAGAGTGTTAATTGAATCAACCATTTAATATATTACTTAGCAGCACAATGACACACCGTCAATGTGATGTTGGCAGTATCATTTTTTATGATTTTTGCTGTTTTTGATGTGTTAGCAGTAGTCCTTCAGTGCTGCCATTAACCCCATATCTGCCAGCCCATAGAAATTTTCTGCACCACAATATGGGTTGTTGTATTTGTATATTATAGTATTAGTTGTAGGAGTTTTAATTGTAGTAGTAATCACAGTGTCTGTTGTAGTAGCACTTGTAAAACTACTAGATGCTGTATTAATAGTTTTTGTTGTTATAATTGCAGTAGCACAGTAGTTATTGTTGTAATAGTTGTCGTTGTAGCAACTGTAGTAATCATATTAGTAGTAGTAATTGCTGTAGTAGTAGCTTTTTGCAGTAGTATTTGTTGGTGTTCTAGTTTTTGTTTTTGTAGTAACTGTAGTAGCAGTTGTAGTACCAGGTAGTTGTTGCTGTAGTATTTGTAAACAGCTATAATATAGGAAATAATGTTGCCGTGCATGTGACCAAATGTAGCCCAGTGCACGCTGAGCATCAGTCAATATAACTAGTACGCCAAGCATAAAATATTCCTAGTGCCAGGCATCAATGCATCCTATAGGCGTACTGCCAGATATTTCCGGCATGTGTGCCAGCAGTATATTGCAGGTGCCGGAAATATCTGGCATGTGGCATTCAAGGGGTTAACAAAGTTCTGTATTAACAGCTGTTTTGTACTTTTATAACATTTGGTTATAGTAAAGTGATAGCATGGAGCTGTTTATATTGCAGTGGAAAGACACTCCGGTAGAACAGCTGATGGAGTCCAAGTTGAAATGTGTTTTTGACGTCGATCCAGAGATGCTTCAGGTCTTTTTCATCATGCTATTCTTGCTTTAATGTACATTTCTGACGTTTTTCATAATTTGTTGCATTCCAAAAAGTTGGATACAAATTGTACAAGGCAGTACAATGTAATCGTTCGATAAGAATTTGTGAGATTTATGCAAAACTTATTTGATGAGTATACCTACATTCAAAAAATATGTGTAGAAATGCTTGACTTTTTTCCCATTCATTGGTGTGAGTGTTTTCATATGGAGTACTGACTGTTCTGTCTTTGGTGTAGTGTTACTTTTGGTTTTCCAGCTATACTTACGTAGCTAAACTGCTATGATGCACTGACATTAGTCTGTGTCAGTTTGTCTATTTAGACTTGGGAAATGAATTGATGCTCACTAGTAGTAACTCCAACTAACTCAAGTGTTGATTTGCTAGTACCAGCTTTTTTCAGTGTGAGAGAAGGAGTTTATTTTTGTAATACGCAGTACATGCAGTTACAATACAAATACGAGGGTCATTCAATTAATAAGTTACAAAATCACGCTACTCCATCAATTCTTAAAATAGTAAAAATTTGAAATATGCATTTTGTAGGGAATTTAATTCAGAACATTCGCTGAAATTTTTTAATGATGATGTTATTACTGTGATGTCATCAGTTAATAGGACACAGTCTACTTGTGTATTCTTTTCTCTGCCAGAAATCTTATCATAACTCACTAATGACAAACAGCATAGGAGCGAGGAAAAAACGAATAAACTGAACAAGTTAATGTCTCATCTTTAAATGTTGAACATTATTGTTTTTTCAATGTATCGTCCAATTTCATTCAAACATTTTGTCCCATCTGTCATCAAGCTTCTGAATTTCCGATGCAAAGAATGATGTTGGCTGCTGTCCAAGCCACTGAAGAACGACTGATTGCACTTGATGAAAATTTCTGCCCAATTAGCATTTTTTTACCACCAAGCATGTACTGCTAGCTTCATAAACATGTATCTCCATACTGGATGCATCTTAAAGTGAATCTCAAACTGAAGTTTTTTGCCCACAAGGCCCCACACAAAGCAAAGCCAATAACGGCATGCTGTTCGTTATGGGGCGATTTCAGTGTAACGTTGCTGGATTTAATATTTATAAATGATGTCACAGTGACATCATTGTAATAAAACTCACAGCAGATACTCAGAATTAAATTCCCTTCAAAATGTATATTTCGGATTTATCTATTTTAAGAATTAATGAAATAGCGTCATTTTGTAACTTATTTATCGAATGACCAGGCTCGTAATTAGCAATAAGCCTGGTGTCTCATGGCTGTTATGATTGGCTGGCATAACGAAGATTGTTGCAGTAGATATTTCTGTATAAACAAAAGTTTATCAAGTTGCTTGTACATCACGGCTCGCACTGCTGCCATATGCTGTATTTGTACAGAACCAGCAGAAATCACAGAATACTACGAACAAGGTATGATTTATTGCAGTGTTTCTCAGTAATGTTTGTTTGTCTTAATAGACAGAAATGTTCACAATTTAACAAATTTAGAGCATGAATATCCCTAGAATGAACAAGGTGTCATAAATTGGAAAATGACATAGCAAACTATGGTCTCCCTTGCATATGATTGATGAGCTAATTTGGTGAACTACAGATGGTGAAAAATGTGATCATAGTTTGGACACACTTGCCTTAGGAGCTATGTGGGGTAACCAGTACACTCTTAAATGGTTAAATGATATAGCTATTTTGTTCATTTTTGTAGAAAACGTGTCTCAGAGCTACTAGTACATAGCATTACTTGTCATGTGGGATCACTGACACACGGCGACAAAGGTGAATGTGCCGCACCATAACCCCAATCAGACAGGCCGGTACTGGATATACCTACCTCGGTGGGATGGAAGGCTGAGTTGACCTTGGTGTTGGATATATACCAATATGTTTTACCTGTTCTCAGACACTCACCCATCCAAATACTAACCACTTGATAGCAACTGGAAGTGGAACCAGCGACCTCATAATCACAAGTTTAGGGTCCTAACCACTGCACTGCCAAGCCACCATTGTAGCACCATGTAGTTCTTGTCATAAATTGTCATTAGCCTTTGATGAACTTATGTGTGTAGATGAGAGGTGATGGCAGAGGTTCGGAGGATGTCAAGATGGAACAGATTCAGCACAAGGTAATGCTTCACTAGAGAAAATGCACTCAAGCAGCTTTATTTATCTGTAGTTGAACTTTTCGTAGTGAATCAACTACTCTAAGTTTGGTATTTGTAAGATCTAAATTTATAGCCATATGTCATAATTTACAATCTTCATGCTTATTAATATATACATATGTTGGGTGCATTGTTTCATCTCAACTGTCAATGGTTATACTTCAATATGGGTTAAGTTGGGTTCCCTAAAGTGAATTTTTAGGAATAGTTGTGCTGTAAGTACCCAACCATGTCAACGCAGTGAAGGTAGAGTTCTAGGTGCACACTGGAAGCTGCAGCAACTAGGAGTCTGTGTGCTACTGGGTGGCCATCCTTCTGAACTATACTGTTTTAACAAGTTTAACATTTTCTACATATCATTCACAGTTTAAATGTATTTATTTATTTCAAAAAACACTTTAATATTTTCTTTAGAAACCAAGTTTTTCGACACATGCAGATTGTGAATCAGTCAGCATCTGTTGTTAGTTAATCCAACCACCGTGAGGATATTACTGTTTATTTGCCCAGAAATGGAGCTTGTTTTTGTCGACGTTGTTTAGCAAAGATGGTACGCGTGCGAACAAGAATTGCAAATATTATACGTTTAACTAATACCAACAAATGCCAAAAGGGTGTCACTGTTCTGTTGACTGTTGCAGAGTGAAGGAGTGAGGCTGCGTCGAGGTCTGAACCGAGGCGATGCAGTGTCGGCAGATGACCGCACCGAGTCGACAGTGGCAACGGAGGGCACAAGTATGTTCAGAAGCCCGCTGCTGATAATTAGCATTCTACTGCTGGTCGTTATCACGCTGCTGCTTGGTCTGCTGATTGGCAAGTTTCTGCTGTAGCAAGCACACATTGCCAGTAACATTGTTACAACCGATCTCTTCCGTTCACTGTTGACCACTGGGTGACAACCGGAACTAAACTTGTTTTAATATTTTGCAGTGTGTTCAGCTGTCATTACGGACTACAGAGGCATTAATTAGTCTCTGAATTTTGGTGACTGCTTTTGTCATACAGCATAGTTGAATTCCCGACCTTTGCCATGCTGTGTTTCATCTGTACATTATCCAGTCAAGTAGGTTGAGCTTGAACTGCAGTTTTGCTGTTCGCGATGTTTTTTTTTGCTTGTTTGTATTACTAACTGTTTATTAATTTATGCGGCTATGCCACTGTATACTCTTCAGGTTGATTCGTTTAGTTTTCGGTTTGTTATTGTGCAGTGGAACTATGTATTCTGTCTACGTGGGGTAGTTGTGCTGTCGAGTTCTCTGTAAAATGTTGTGGGTGACTTACATGCGCTGAGTTTTTGTATGTTTTTTTTATTTGCAGATCTAGTCGTATTGTGTACTTCTGTTGTGTCATAAAAATATGTGACTGCTGGGAATCTGCAGCTGTTTGCACCTGTAACGTGTTCTTTAATTTGTGCTCTGTTCGTGTCGTATAAATTGTTTCATTCGCATACGTAGTAATGATAATTCGTTCAATCCATCTGAAGGTGCTGTTGGCTTGACCATCTTGGAAGTCTCGTGCCATTAGTGATTTTTACATTATGATCTGTGAAGTTTTTCAGTCATTTAACCACACATTCACAGAAAAGTATGTTTATGTATGTTTAATTTAGTTTCTGCCTGTTTACTTTCAAAATTATTGCTTTACGTTATTGTAGTACAGTGTTTTACAAAAATTATTAGGTAGTTGAGCAGATGTTAAATAAGCTGTTATAATGTATATATCAGTGTAATGGTAATAACATGAACCCATCCATTTAAGTTATTTTGAGTCCACGGAAACTGATTGTGTGTTAAAGGTCCATGGCCACAGTCAAACTCACTCGAGCAATTTATGTAGATTTAAATTGCATATGTAATATGTCGATTTGAGCTTCATAAATATATGAAATTAATGTGCGATTTCAAACGAAATGCAGCATTATGTTATGATGTGCTAAAAAAATTTTAATTCATCATTTCCCCCAGTGACGTCATCAGCCTAGCTCATAGGCTTCATGACAGTTAATGGATTAGTTGGTGACGTCATCAACCTGGGCTAGGCCATTAATATTCATGATGTCTTTAGGTTAGGCTAGTGACGTCACCAGGGGCCATCATGGTGGCGTGTTTTCTGTGTCATTTTCGTAGATCGTTAGTTTCAAATGCAAATTTCTTCATGTTGACAAAATGCTGGGTGTTGTATATTACTGTTGAAATTCTCAGAAGATTGTGCTCTTTTAGGAAAATGGTAAGTTAATTTTGGTGTCCATGGACCTTCAAGCTTCGCTTTGTACATATTTTCCGTTGGTTAGCGCGTGTAAAATTGCAAACACCCCCCTGAACTTGTACATCAATACCCACATCTGCACAATGTTTCATGATTCAGTGCTTGTAGAATTGCAGTTCTTATATCCATTGTTTAGTATCAGTATTATCTGTCAGTTTTATTTGCAACTGGTCGCTGAGTACTGGTCATGTGTTACATCTGCCATGCTTGGACTGATGCAACACCTTACTATGCTAATATTATAGCTATGAACCCAGTATTACTATTATACAGGGTGGGCCAGAAAATAATGCGATAATGTGGTTATTATATATCCCACCACACCATAAAAGCGTCTACACTACCTTGTGAAATATCAATGAAATATGCATACATAACGATAATAACAAACAAACATTTTGCTAAAATTGAAAAAAATACTTCAGACCAACATTGTAGTGAATGCTCTGTATGACACTAGACTGTGTGGGTATAACACAGTCTGGTGTCATATGAATCGTTCATCGCAATGTTGGTCTGAAGCTTTTTTCATTTACCTAAATTTCTGTTACTATCGTTAGTTTTTGCTTACATTTATATTTCACAAGGTAGTGTAGAAACGCATTTACTGTGTGGTGGGATATACAGAGTGGGCCAAAAAATGGACCTGTTTGAGCATTGATAACTCAGCGATGGTTGCTTGTAAAAAGGCGTGTGATATGTCCAAAGTTTTAGAATGTTGTAGACAAAGATGGCTGAACTTGCATAGCAAATCATTTAAATATTCTTTGCCTAATTTGCATAAATCTATTACCTCTGAAATTAGGTCTTCCATATGCCCGAGTTCATTGAATCCAAAAACTCGCTGCCAAAAAGTCCAGATTTAAATTTTGTGAATTATTCAGTGTGGGGGCATTGCAACAGATAGCATGGTCACAAAATTGCAGTAACTGACAAGCTAAAACGTGTGCTAATCAAATGCTGGTCTCAGCTGATATCCTGAACACATTGACTCCAGCGATCGATCAGCTGCCTAAAAAGACTGATGATGGTTATGAATGCAAAAGCTGGGCAACTGCCAATGTCGAATTTCATATAAACTCAACGTACAGTGTATGTGTTAATGATTGTTGATATTTTACTGTATGCTGAATGAAAATCAACTCAAATTCATGTGTTACTGCCAATTTAGCATGACTAAGGGTGAAACAGATTTGTGTAAATCAGGGAAAGAATATTTAAATGCTAAGACATGCAATTTGTGTACTTCTTCTGTACACAATTTCCAAATTTTTTGGCATATTATGCACTTTTCCGTCAATAAACATCGCTAAGTTATAAAAGCTCTAATATCCATATTAAATCCATGTGCTACAGTCAAATTTGGCAGAATATCGGGGTGACAAATATTTATGCAAATTAGGCAAAGAATATTTAAATGCTTTACTATGCAAATTTGTCGTTTATTCTTTACAGCATTCTGAAACTTTTGACGTATCACACGACTTTCTACCTGTAACCATCGCTGAGTTACCAACGCTCAAACACATCCGGTTTTTTGGCCTACCCTGTATAATAAACACATTATTGCAAATTCTCTGCAGAGTGTGCCAGTGAAAGAATTTTGGAAATTGGTCAATAATTGGCGAAGATATGAACAGAAGTAAAGTGGCACATTTTTTATGGCCCATGGCATATGAATGTTATTGCTTTAATATTATTTAATTCAATTGTTATTAGCATTATTGTTCAGTACATTTTGAAGGTGCAAACTTAGTCTCAGAAATACCGGGTGGTGCAAAAAAACGTCCCGAACTTTGCGTAACTATAACGGCGCGTATACTTTATGGAGATAAAATTCCTTTTGTACGTTTGTAGAGCAATATATATTCTTGCTTCTAAATTTCAATGACCTCACTTATGACATCACTGAATGCCGCTTAGTGATGTGAAACGAGTTAAAAATCCAGTTATGTAAAGACATCGTTCCATCACACTGCATCAAAACAACTCAAAATTTTCTGCGACCCAAGACGCTCGATTTCGTCAGCTCACAGAAATGAACACCGCATTTAGCAGATTTGAATCCACTACATTACACAGTTTGGGATGATTGCAATAACTTTTCTATGAAGGAAGGCATGAACCATTTGCGAACTCAAAGATTTTCAAAATGTTATCTCAGACAAATGGCATGATGTCATCATCCGAGAGCCAGAATCAGAAAAGCCGTATAGTCGTGGAAAAAGCGTCTAGCAGCAGTGGCAAAAGAGAACGGAGGACCTATTCAGCAATTTTTCTGCTGATTAGTTAGGGCCTGCTGATGATTCGGCCTACTGTGACGTTTTGGTATAGCTTGTTTACGAGCGGCAACGCAAATGATGAACCACTTGCAAAAATTGCTTTATGGCATATGTTTGTATCACAGCTAATACAGAAGTGTTTTAAATAAAAGTTCCTACACATATTTGTTGATGTTTGGTCACTACATAAATGCTTTTGTGCTTATTCATTTTGACCGCTAGACTAAATAACGCATGCAAATGTTCGGTACGTTTTTTTGCGCCACCCGGTATATGGCATGGAGTCATGGCATCCAAACTCCATTTCAGTTCTCTGATTAGTTGGCAGTTGAACAGCCATTTTTACGACAGTTTTTGATTTTTTGTTTATATTTATTATTGCATTTTGTGAACAGAGTGAATTAATATCAGTGTGCTGTACATAGTCCTTCCATTGTTTGAGTTTCATTTTGTCATGTTTTGATGTTCCAATACAAAAACTCAACTTGGAATTAAACGAGGACAGCTTGTAAGCAACTACATTGTTTAGCATCAGGACAGTTCAGTTTTCCATCTACAATAATTCACTGCACATTTTTTATGGCCCATGGCATATGAATGTTATTACTTTAATATTATTTAACTCGGCTTAACTGAGTTAGGTTTATGTGTTCTGTAATGATATTATTAACTTCTGTTTCTTCTTCATTGCTTCTGTAGGAGTTAGCCTAATGCAGTAACAAAATGTTCTCGAAAGCTGAAACTTGCCTCTATGGTTGTAAATGTAGACTATCTCAAGAATGAAATGATGCGTAAAGTTTGTTTGATATACAGCTTGTGTAGGCTAGTTACATGCATTTTATGATACTACTTTGAGGTCACGGTTACTGTGTCAAATAACACTCATTCATATATCTGATTGCGGATGTTTGTAGGATTTTACTGTGCATTTTTTTGGGATGAGGTACCATAACTTACATTAATTTGTCCATAAATTATTTTTAGTATGTGGGCAAAATTGATGCTCTGTCAGTTTGCGTTTTTTTATATTTACAATTGCTAGTTTGCTGTGTTAGATCTTGCATACTGTATGATGTAGAAAAATGCAGTGTAATCTCTATTAACAATGTGCCCGTCCCTGACTGCTTGTAAGATTGCCAGCAGTATTAAATGGTCAGTAGGACATGTATTGTTTGCTGAGTTTGTGCAAAGGCCAGCATATTGTACATATCATTTTGTCTGCTTTCTTGTGTTCAGTGGCTATCAGAAAATGAGGCATTGGTCGGGGGCGTCTACACTATGCAAATTTTGGAGTGAACACTCCAGCACTGAAGTAAGGGGAAGGTTCTGCCATTTGAGGGGAATTTGACATCATTTCACATGAATTATGTCAAATTATGTCTTGCTAGCTTGCCACCAAATGCGTTTTTCAGGCTAACAAGCCTAAAGTCATCAGAAACTGATGGCAACTGGGGCTTTGCTTCAGAATGCACTGAAGGAGCATTGCCTCTTAAGATATATTTAAGGAAACGGCCTCTGAAAAGAAATGGGGAAAGAGAAAAGAAGGAAAGGGGAAGGGGAAGATGTTGCGGGGAGGGAGATAAGGATGGAGAGCTTGCTCCAATCACTCAAGTGGATAGACGTCCCTACTGTTGGTAGATGTGTGTTGCCCATGTGTTAGTAGTTTGTGGCCAAGTGTCAGTAGATCGTTCAAGCTATACTCCTTCGTACAGCAATGAGAAGAACTGTTTTACAGCTTACGCTTAGTTTATGTGTTGATGCCACACCGTTAGTGTTCATATTTTGCTCAAGCGTTTGTGTTCACTCCTTTATTCTCTAGTCATTGCTGATACGTAATAATACTGCTTACCTAGATGTGTTCAGCATAATATTGTACTTGGATTTGTTGTACATAACAGTCCCTTCTGTTCTTATGCCAATGGCTGTATGTCATAAATACAGCTCTAGTACGATTCTGTAATGCACAAAGAATTATCAGTACCGCCATTTCCTCTACCTCTTTAGAAGCAGGATTTACATAATTTGTTATTTTTAAAGAAGTTGGAAAAACGAACTAATTGCAGCAGATCGGATGGCGATTATCCAACGACGCTCGAGACATCTGGATGTGCGCGCTCACTTGATTGGTCATGACGTCGGTTGATGCCGGTGATGTCGTACCATACCCCCGCCATGCGCCATGATTGCAGCCAAAAATTCATGTGTGGTTTAATAAGATAGTCTTGCATGGGGTTGTGAGAGTTAAGAGATTTTGCTTTTTGACCACTAAGTGGAACTGTTTTTAAATAGCTGTAATACCAGAACTACACCGTGGTCCGTAAAAAACGTGCCACTTTTATTTTTTGAATAGCTCCATGAAACATTGGCCGATTTTAATAATTTTGGCGTGCGACATCAAAAAGAAACTTGATGACCACCTCACCTTAATACTGCCACTACACTAACTTGTGAAATGCAGGTTACTGTACCTGCTGTTAGCGAGTAGTGTCAACGTCTACCGCTTTCATTTGTGCTGGAGGAGGACATTTTGAGCACATGCTGTAATAAAGACAGTGTGATATGACATATATGACTTTTTAAAGACAATAACTGCCAATTGTGTTTGTCGCTATTCATTTAATCATTTCCGAGTCAACTCGTGCGCTATCCAGTATGAATTCATTGTTGTAAACGGTCAATCTACAACTTCTGCATTTCACAAGGTTACAGTATTAATGCGACAGTATTAAATTGAGGTGGTCAAAACTATAGTCATTTGCATCAAGTTTCTTCTTGATGTCGCATGCCAAAAATTATCAAAATCTGCCAATATTTCATCGAGCTGTTCAAAAAACAAAAGTTCAAAAAACAAAGGTGGCATTTTTTTATATGGACCACAGTGTATAGTCAATTTCTGCCATACCCGTCCAGCCAGTTTCAGCTACCTATAGGTTGTTTGCTTCCGACAAGTTTTTACTGGAAATATTTGGTGCACTTCAGCTAACAGTATGAAAGTAAGCGTACTCTGTAGGCCTTCTAGTTGCATCTTCCCAGCATCACCTCTGTGTTAGTACAGTTATGCTTGGCTTGTGCCGCTAATGGCATTCATTAGCCACTCATTGCAGTGCATTTGCTGTCATTTTGTCGCTGCATCAGAATGACATGTAGTTGCTCATAACCGCCAGTCCACGTTTTGTGATGAAAAACATACAAGATGGCATCGTTCAGTGTGTCTTTGTAGTTTCTATACGCAACAGTTCATTTGTGGAGTTGAGAGTGTAAGTTCAGTAGTCTTCCAAGTTACCTTTTTTCCTACCAGACTGCCACGTCAATTTCCAAAAAAATGCCAAAATAATCCAGAGGTTATGTTTTCTATTTTACACATAACTGCCGCCTGCTGTCTTCAAAATGCACGTTTTATAGCCGTAGGAATTTGACAGTCTAAAACATTGTTGCATATTTTTAGCATAAAACGTGGTCACTCATGGTCACACGTAAGATAACACATGTAATTTTGCCAAATATTTTGGGACAAAATTATTAATTTTTTGGTTTTACGTGTAACTACTGCCTTATTGCGACAGGCTGGCATAAACTGTTATTTTGTTCTATCAGCTATTTCAGTAAAGTATTCTAATATACTAGATAAAATGTATTATAACGTTGTGAACAAGCTGAATTTATCAACACACCATGAAACTTTAACTTTAATTTATCTGAGGTTGTATCAGGTGTACTAATGGAAATGTACTGTGATGTCAGAAAGTTTAAAAAAAAACAACGCTAAAAACTTCTTAACGTAACAGCCGAGGTTCCTGCAGTAGACAGGGCCTGTAGACATTACGAAGGTGATGGACAGAAGCAACCCTATAGGCCTATTATTATCTGCCGTAATAGTCAGTCAGTTAATCACCAGATTGGTCAGCAGCTGCGTTGGCGGCACACGGTAGTAGAATATACGCACAGGCTCTAGTGATGTTTAAGCGTTCATTAGTGACAATGAATGACTCAGATTCTGTGTCCATAGGTGGACACGCGGAGATTGATGCTGATGATGCGATCTTGCTGTTGACAACACATCTTCGAGTCATTTAGACCCTATGATGGCAGTGTGCAGCTGTAGCTGAAGTCGCTTGACTATCAAGGAACATGATATTGGTGGATGTGACCTTGACCTTGTTCACATCCCGTACGTGTAGTGGACACACTGAGGCACATTCAGACGCCATGATGCGGCCTCTCAAGAGCGCCCACCTCTTGCTTCCTGCCAGTTTGTGGATGTAAGCAGTGTATACAGCCGACAGGGATGTGATTGAGACCAACATTTTCAAGGCCACGGCCATATCTTTGAGGCCAAGGCCATGATTTTTGTCCTCTTAAGTCGAAGACAGTCCTCGAGGACATCTACCTTGATCCAGCCAAGACGTGGTCGTGCGTCATTGTGACAGCGGCGGCGGTGGTGTTGCATTGCTGTGGTCCAACTGCTGACAGTCGTCAGAGATCATCATGAGTTGATCGGGACTGCGCAGTCCCGGCGGATAGACGGACATCTCACAGGGCTGCTGTTGTTCATGCCGGCGAGCGACGTCGAGAGAAGATTTGGCCACGTGCAGAGGACAGTCGACGTCGTGGTGGTCACCACCGCGTCTACTCATCACTGGCCGTCGCTCCACATACACTGCCTCGCGCGTCCAGGACGTGGAGCCGCCAGGGTGTACGCAGAGTGGGCAGGCGGACTGGTACAGCCGGTCAGTGCCGAACAACGCCAGAGTTCTACCGACGTCGACGGTCGACGAGGCGCGTTCCACGGCCGGCGAGTAGTCCGTAGTGGCCGTCGGGCACGCCACCCCTCGGCGTCCCGCCACATCGGTCGCTACAGCCGCAGTCGCGGTGAAGTCGTAGAGTTTCTCGACGTCGTCGCCGATGAAACTGTTCCTCGTGTTGCCCGTACCACCGACGGCTTTGTCGAGTCCGGTAAGCAGCGCTGGGTAGCGCTGGTCATCACGCGCTGCTCGAGCGCTGCCAGCGGTGCGTCGGTACGTCGACGCGACGTCTTCGCTGCTACTGACGCCGTCGTGGGACGTCGACTGACGATGGACCGCCGGTACTCCGCGTGAAGCCATGAACAGTGCCGCACGCTTCTTGAGTCGCCGTCTCGACCTTCAGACAATCACCGACAGACAGCTGCGTTAGAACTTGCTATGGCGTACAGGAATCATTACTGGTATTAACATCTGCTGGAATGGCTAAGCGAGTACGCAGTACGAGTCTATACCACTACAGACAGTGCTGTAACAAACTTTGGCTAAACCACATTCAAATCGCGTAGACTGCATCGTCGTTTGCTTTATGAGGCACGATTGCAGCCGAAAGTTGTGAAAACAGTAGGCCTACCAGTGCGAGCTGTGTGTGGTTTAAATATAAAACTCGAACGGTCATCGCAGAGCAGAGATAAACGTAAACAAACGATAAAAGTGACTGACCGATGTCTGATGCCGTGAACCGCCAATAACATGATGACGCCGATGACTACACCGAGCAAAATACCAATCAGCACAGCCAGCACGATACCTGTCAACGTCCACCAGGAAATAAACGTGCTATATTCCATTTATCTAGTAGTAAATGTACATGTAAACGTTGGTTATATGGCTACAGTTGCCAAACTGATCTCTGCACGACAGCACGAGTCTCAACTATTTTGCTCGTTTACTTTCACTGGCTGCACCAGCTGACATGCCAAAGTAAAAATAAAAGTGCTTGGTGCTTTTTCTCAAACAAACAATAACTGGCTCCCATAAACTTGCTAATTTCCCTGTGGGAAAAACAGCAACAGAACAACGCGACCTTAACGCGGTGGCACCGCCAAAAATGGTAAGTGTTTTATAAATAATGACGCAGCAAAATACACAAACCGTTCGTTTCGTAGTCAAGAGTTTCACTTTTAGCATTCGGCTTCACGAGACGGACTTCTGAAACGATTGCAAAATGTATATACGCAACGTTTATATGCACAGAAACACTAGGCCTACTCGACGTACTCGTATTCATATGTCAAAAGTAGAAACCAAACAAAACACCCCTTACACGAATCACATTTCAGTCTAATACGTAGTCCTGACTTAATAGTTCTGAGTAGTAAAAGATTAGAAACAACTGAAGAAATATGCTTTAAACCTATGTTTAATATGCTATCATATACTCGTTCATAGGCGTAAGCTAGAAAAGTATGGGGCATACAAAAAAACAAACAAAAACAGAACGAATAGACTAATAATAATGCAGTTCACATACACTGTGCTCCATAAAAAAACGTGCCACTTTTAATATTTGAATAGCTTTGTAAAACATAGACCGATTTTAATAATTTTGGCACGTGACATCAGAAAGAAACTTGACGCAAATGACTTTAGTTTTGGCCACCTCATTTTAATACTGTCGTTACACTACCTTCTGAAATGCAAAAGTCGTAGTTTGGCTATTTACAACAATAAATTTATACTGGATAGCCCACGCGTCAGCTCCAAAAATGATTAACTGAATAGAGACAAACAGGATTGGCAACTATTGTCTCTCAAAAAGTCACACATGTCACATCACAATCACATCATCTTTATTACAGCATGTGCTCAAAATGTCTTTCTCTAGCACGAATGCAAGCTGCAAACGTTGACACCACTCGCCAACAGAGGTTCAATAACTTGCATTTCACAAGGTAGTGTAGCGGCAGTATTAAAGTGAGGTGGCCAAAACTAAAGTCATTTGTGTCGAGTTTTTTTTCTGATGCCGCACGCCAAAAATTATTAAAATCAGTCAGTATTTCACGGAGCTATTCAGAAAATAAAAGTAGCACGTTTTTATGGACCACGGTGTACATTACCGAGTTACGTTTATCGTGGTTTTGTTGGTAATCTTAAATCTTCCCACTTGTTGTTCTCATTCTGATGACTGAAAGTTTGTGTGTACTTGAAAAGAGGTATGAACGCCATGCAACGACGAGCCTACACCACTGTACTGCGTCCGAGCGTATACGTTATTTCCTGGTAGAGTGTTTTAATATTAACGCCAGAAAATGCTCTAGCCTAATATTGTCGCATCGTATATCATATCACATCGCTGCCTGACGTATGTCCGTGCAACATTATAACGACAATGCAATAAACGACGAACTCTGCGAGCAGTTGCCGACGTCGCCAATCCACTGGCTTCGCTGGCACGAGAAGTACCATGTCTCTTGCGTGTCGTTGCAGCGAATCATCACATTGTCTCCCATGCGCTGAATCCACGCATTCTCAGGCACGTGAAGGTCCGGACAGCCGATCACTGCACTCCGCACCACATTTATATTACTGTAGGCCTACTGCTAGTCATATGTACACACTTGAGACGTATTCGAATGTTTAAAACACTTGTAGTTCTATACTGAACTATAGTCAATCCTCGTCAAGCGGTTACATCGATACTGTCTTAGCCAAAACTTCAGGTCTATCTGTAGGCTATGGTATAGCGGTGACTTTACGCCAGAAACATGATATCAAATTCCAGTTATGGCATGTGTATGCATATTAGAAATGCTGTTGAAATTTACAGTCAACTGGTCAATTGGTATTATTACGTTAATTTGTAAAACAGAAACCGTATTGAGAAACTAATGTCTCAAGATTTAATCATGACGTTTGGCCTACCTTCGTAGCTGATGATCAGTCTAGGGTAATTGTCGGTGTCGAACGTTTGCCGACGTTCTCCGATCCTAGCTCGTGATACATACAACGTTACTTCGTTGCCGGTCGACGTGTACAGATGCTGCACTGGACTACGTCTTCTTCGGCTACAGACCGGAACTTCCTTGGTGCCGGCGAAGTTGTCCTGCAACCCACCAGTAAGCTAACGATTATCGGCAAAATGGTCAAATGTTAAAGGATAAGGTCGTCTATAGTTCTTAATGGTAATCCATTACTCAGCTAGGGAGCGTTAACGCCATATGGAATCACACAATTTTACCTGCCACCTGACATAGGTGAACGTACCCCGCTTTAACCTAAGTAAAGCAGGCTGGTATACTCGACATACCTACCCCGAAGGGACGGTAAGACGAGTTGACCTTGGTGTTGGTTTACGGAGATGGTTTCCCGTCCTAGATAGTCACCCATCCAAGTAGTTACCATCATTTTTGTTACATATGGTCGTACAACGGACGTAGAAGTGGACCTTGATAACGTAGACGTCGGAGCAGGTTTCGAGCGGTTGCGACTCGGTCGGTGGCGGAATAAGGATGTCGCGCAGTCGCAGCTTCTGCCCGGAGCGCACGGTCAGCAGCCACGGACACGCCTCGGTGCCGACGTGCGACCGGTGAGGACCGACGAAGTTGGACAGATGACCAGCGCCAGAGTTCGTACTGACCGCCAGCCTCGCCTCGCGTGGACACACTGGTAGGTTCATGCCCGCCACTGCAACGCATAGACGACAGCGTAATTCTGAAATCTAGTACAAAAACTATTTCTATAGCGGCACATATCACGTAGGGACGGATTTGCATTGCAGGCTCAGTCTGAATTATTAAGGTTTAGGCTACACAGAAAGCCATTTTATGCGGCAGTCCTAATAAACCGCAATACGTACGGTTCTTGCCTGTCCGCCCGTTTAACCGTCTCTCTTACACAAGCTCCTAACCCAAAAAGTTTTTAAGACCATAGAAAACTAACACTGGTGCAAGCGTCTGGGGGAATCAATAACGAATGTGCCAATTATTTTCAGCTCGAAAAGTCGAAAGTCAAGGTTGTCGCATGTGAAAATTTCCAGAGAATGACGCGTACATCTCGCGTAAATGTTCACTTACGGCTGGCGGATTGCACGCTGGCCGACTGAGCATTGGAAGCAATGCAGCGGCCGCATACATGTCGCCGCAAGTCGTGCCGATATCTTTGCTTGTTAAGTTACAATATGACTAATAAAATATTGAAGTCTGGTTAAGTAATTTTGTTAGTATGTACAGTGCAGTAGGCCTAGCCTAGCGGGTTTGCGATGCGATCTTTGTCTCGGACGATCGAACCGACCGGGCCGACCGTATTTTAGTCACATCATAACGTTTATGTTCCATCAAACGACTCCGCTCGTTATACAGGAGTTGTATGTATAGGTCTACGAGTTGCTGCGGCTGCTGCACAAAAGTCTAAACAGATTCTCGGTGGTCTAACGAGAGAGACTGGTTCATCAAGAAGTCAGTTGGATGGTGCTGCTGTGGTGGTGCGGATTATGGGACGATTCATACAGTCCTTCTGATGGCTGTATTACGACGATTCGTGCACTGGGCGAGGAGAAGACAGGGGAGTAAGTGTCACGATTGTTGTTTTGTGTGTTGCTAATTCTCGCAGCAACAGAATGATGGCCAGAAGTGGAAAGCAAACTAAACACAGGCCTGTGCAGACAGCGTCAGAACTCACTGGCGACGTATACGACGAAAACCAACCAAGTCATAATAACATGTATACATTTCGCACAAGGCGGCAATTGCATTAGATCGAACAGTGCACAAATCGTCCTAACACAAAAGTAGGGGGTTCTGTCCCTATAACTGGTGGGCGCTGCTTGCGCTCAGTGCAAAGTGCGGGTAAGTTTTGATCTACACCCTCAACAAAACTTCACCTCCCCCTATTCATCACCGGACAATCTACACACAGAGGGAAAGGGATAAAAAGCATAGGAAATGGGAGTAGGAAGAAAAAAAGAAGGGAAAAGAGGTGGACGAAGGGGAGGAAGATAAGAGCAAAAGCCCGAAAGTTCGGAGGGAAAACTTGCGCCCAATTTCGATACCAGATATGGGAGGACAGAAACCACTGATCAAAAGAGGTGCACGAATCATCTGAATACCCTCACCGAGACGGAGGCGCCGGAACCACGGCTTCTGATTGTCGCCGGATGACGCAATAGCGCGTATATACCCGCCAGCTCTGCGAGCTCGGCAGCGTCGCTCACTCACTCGGTCGGCTGTCCACTATTTTCCATTAACGCACTGCCGGATAGAGTCACGCCCCGTCAGCCGGCGCAACCGCGACGCTTTTATTATCGCTCGCCGGTGATATTAAGGACAGGGAGCCCAATCGCCGCGAACAGTCGGTCTGCCAGTGCCGGTGGCCACGACGGATGGTGACATAACTGGTGTTAAGACATTTCGTGCACCTTCTTTGATGCTAAATTATAAAACGATTCGTGTACTGCAGCAGCCTGTGTTCCGATCTAATACATAGCTTTTTGCAGGGCTCAAAGTGAAAAAAATAAGTGCCAGTATGTTTGATGTGCCTTCTTTTCTTTTCTTCACTTAAGCTGCCGCTATTTTGGCCACTAATCGATGCAAACATCAGCGACCAGTTGCTTAAGTTACACAAAATGGCCTGCAAAGCATACCGGGATGACTTTTCTCGAAAAAAGAAATGCCGGTATGGTTTCCAGGCGGCCAAGAAAGTGCAGGTGTGCCATACCGGTCCATACCGTCGCCCTGGTTTTTTTGTGCAAAAGCCGACAATATAATTATTGCATGTGACTTGGTTGGTTTTCGTCATAATAAACCTACGTTGCGTATGTTAGTTTAGTTTACTTTGCACTTTGCTGGCTGCAAGAACTTCCAAATCAATAAATAAAACATCATTCTTGTAGTATGCGTTCACTCTCATTTGCTCCCCTTGCCCGTGCGCGAATCGTTCAAACCCAGCCATCATGGGGACTGCACCACGAATCGTCCCAGAATCATGTGACTGTCAGATGGCTGCTGCCGCGAAGCACTGACGGACAGGCGGAAGGACCAACCGACCAACCGATGGACGGACAGACGGACGGACGTTCACAATTTCTTTCATTGTTGCAGCGGACGAAACTTGGATGCGGCGAAATGTCGACGCGATGCCAGTCTGGCGTGAGTGACGATGATGATGATGATGATGCAATGATGCGACGGGTTTGACTTTGACGTGGGTTGCTATGTTTCCTACATCGAGCGTCTATTTCGACTGAACGCTAAATTACAGTGTTGTCAGCAGCACCGCCGTTGCCTGCGTCCGCTCACAAAGTGTGAACTAAGGCAGACAATGGACGGGAGACTGAATTTCGCATCCTCAGAAATTACAGCCGGATGTAGGTGCAAACGATTCCGCCGAAGTTTGCATTAGTTTCTAATACGAGCCTGTCAGAAATACATGTATCAAATATCAATGTATCATGTCATCATCCTGGTCATCGATCAGTTTCGACAAAATGATAAAGTTGAGCGACAAACACGTGCCTGTTTCTTCATCACTATCAGCATCATTTATTCGCTATACGTAATCGAAAATGTAGCTCACATTTACTTCGTGTCTGGTATCAAATGAGTCCGCTGAGATTTTGCGACGTTCTTTTGATCTAACTTTCATTGCGAAATCGCAAGAAAAAACGCCTAGTCCAGATCTTCATCGGTTTACCAAATAAAGTTGTACACGGTACACGGCTTGTCGGTACTTTAGCGTCCAATGGCTCGATCGAATCTAAGTAGCTTTTTTATCTCGCGCATAAGAACATTCATTCGTTTATTTGGACGTTTAGCCGTCTTCATTTTAATAAAAATCATATAGTTCTTACTCCGATAAAAAGCGGCAATATTCCGTTATTTCACTGACAAACTGATTCGGGCAATAGCGTCATAGCGGCATAACAGATGATATTGGTGCAATGGCTAATCTTGATGATGACGATCACGATAATAATGCTGGGAACAATATTTATGGAGATGTCGTAGTATAGTGCAGCCATAGCGACAGTTCAGCCAGTTCACTTCATGAGCGTAAAACAGCTCGAAGCGGTCGCCAACGTGTGAACCCAGTCGACGTACCGAGAATTGGGAAGTTAAGGCGAGAGTCCGCCTAGGCAGCCAGTGAACTGTCATCGCATCGCCAATTATAATAATTATTATTTCCTTAGACAAATGCCGATACTTTTTCCTTTGCGTTACAACTCTATTGTTGTATTTCCAGCGTATGTATGGACAGGAAAAACAAGATTTCGACATTACGTGTTCCAGAAAATAAAATTATGATGCTAAAAATTTAAACAAGCTTGACATGGCCTACTGTTAATTGCAAATCTGCTAAAATTATTTCTTGCATTTATAAACTATCGATCAGAAGCAGCAGTGGCTAGGCGGCTACATCATTTTCACTGCAATATTACATTTTTGTTTCAGTAGCAGGTATGCATAGCACTCGCCTGAATAAACAATAAACATGCACAAAGTGTTCGAAACCACTGAAACTAAAAAAAACGCGAATTTAGAAATAACGACCAAAACCAAAAAAAATCGGTGTACAGTGCATACGGAAACGGCTGCACTGTCAGCGGCATATTTTATCGACAAAGTGCCACGTGTAAAATGAGCTATCGCTAAATCGGATCAGTCAAGCGACAGCGATCATTCACAATCGATACAACAGCAAATAGTGACAAACGACATGAACAAGACTAGTGTGTCCAGTATCAACAGCTGTCGGGCATTTGACTGGAGGGAAAGGATAGGCCTACAAAATGTTCGCAGAAAACGTATGACTAATGACCGTAAGCTATTTTGTCATACAGAACATCTGGACTATCCAGTTTCGTTCTAGTGACATATCAAGATTTGTCTCTACGCTTGCACACTTTGTTCTAAAGGATTGGATCTATGGTAGGCCATAGTAAAATTGCGATCAAAATGTGTTTCTATGACCAGCAAAAATTACGACCGGTACATGCGCCAATGTTTTACCGCTTGTGGGGGCGCCAAGACGCATAAATCTGCGAAATTTCGGTTACGTTAATTTACGAGAGCGTAGCGTACCTTCGATGCAGGTATAAGTGGCTTCCAGGTAAGACATAAAGTCTCGCTGACATGGATGTGTATCGACGAGGTTTCGCACTGGTACGTCGCAGGCGGGTCGGCCGGTGCATTGGGCGTGCATGTAAGCCAGGACGCTGGTCGAACAGCCGATGTTGTAGTCGCCGACGATACAGCGACCGAGTCGCATGCGACCGTATGACGCCGAGCTCATGAGAACCACAGAACCGGGACGACAGCTGGCGTTAAACGACTCGTGAAGGCAGAAGTCCGCCCTTGACGCCCCTAGCACGCACATGACACACCACAGCAGGGGTGACCGTCAGCGAGATGCCGCCGTAGCGAAAATCTGCCATAGAGTTAGGGTTAGATGTCGTTTTGGTGGTCATATACACTGTGTCCGGAAAAAAAACATCCCGGACATTTTCGATTTTAACTTAAAAGAAGGATTATCAGATTTTAATAATTTTAAACACCCGTATTTTCAACACAACTAGCAATCAAATGGCTCTCCAATTTTCCACCGCACCCAATGTCTGCTTCTGCACTACCTGGAGAAACAAAACCAACAAAATATTGCATTTTTATCCAATTCCGCCTGTTCGGGTTTTCCCAGGTAGTGCAAAAAACAGACATTCGGTGATGTGGAAACTAAAACGGTTATTTGATGGAAAGTAGTGTCAAAAATGTTTGTACCAAAAATTATTAAAATCTGTCAATTCTTTTTCAAGTCACAATCGATAATGTTGGGGATGCTTTTTGGCGTATTTCTGTCCATTTCAACTTATATTTCGTTGGTTCTGCTTTCCACAGGTAATGCAGAAACAGACATTGTGTGAGGTTGAATGCTGAACGGTCATTTGATGGCCAGCTGTGCCATAGATATTCGTACCAAAAATTATTATTTATTTATTTATTTGTCTTCAATGGCAGGCTCGAGGCCCATGAACACACAAAACACACACAAACACAAAGACTAAAAAAAGACTAAAACAAACTACTTCGCCAAC